>Ga0272441_10000445_pt1 | contig 94960 bp, 75 predicted proteins | sample SSMProp6N_FD_193582 | JGI IMG/M metagenome (GOLD analysis project Ga0272441, IMG submission 193582) | Marine sediment archaeal communities from Little Sippewissett salt marsh, Falmouth, MA, United States - SSM-Prop-6N | ecosystem: Environmental > Aquatic > Marine > Wetlands > Sediment ... | reverse complement strand
GGGCCATCTCGCAAACGAGCTGTCCAATCGACGCTCCGGGAGGCATCGCCTCTGCCAGCTCCTGCTCTTTATCTCGTCAGAAAAAAGAGCAAAAAGCAACATACAAGGAGGCGGTGGAGCGATAGCGAAACACCGACGTCCGACCGTCCGCGGTCGGCGCAATCCCGTCGGTATCAACCCAAGCCTCGCCTCAACCACTTTTTTGCGCCCAACCCACGGCCATGTCATTAGCACGAGGCATGAAGCGATAGCGCAATGCCGACGACCGACCGTCCGCGGTCGGCGTAATCCCGGTGGGGTCGCGCTCCCGCGCGACCGGGCGGTGGTGGTGGCGGGTCACACCCAACGTCACGATATCAGCCCCCCACTCCCAGTCCCGTAGGGACTCTGTGAGAGTAGCCCAGGACGTGAGTCCTGGGTTCCGAGTCAGCGCTAGGCCTTAGTCCCGTAGGGACGGCTGAACCTGCCGAAAAACCCGCTTGCATTGACCCACCCAAGCTGACAAACTACAACCTGCTGAAAGTTATACAATGGTCTGTCTCCCCGGGCCGTGTCCCCGGCACCCAGCACAGGATCAACATCAAATGAACAAATCCATCGCAATCGTTGGCGCATCAAACGACCGCTCCAAGTACGGCAACAAGGCCGTCCGCGCATTCCGCCAGGGCGGCTGGACCGTCTATCCCGTTAACCCATCGGCAACCGAAGTCGAAGGCATAAAGGCATACGCTTCCGTTGCCGACATCCCCGGAAAAATCGACCGCATCTCGATGTACGTCCCCCCCAAAATCGGTATGACCATGCTCGACCATATTGCCGCCAAAGCCCCAGATGAATTCTTTCTAAACCCCGGCTCCGAAGACGACCAACTTGTCGCCGCCGCACAAGCCAAAGGATTGCACCCAATCCAGGCATGCAGCATCGTGAACATCGGCCTCCGACCCGACATGTTCGGCGACAAGTAGACTTCACCTGGCTTCCAGACCCTCCGGCAGAATAATCCGGCGGAACGCCTGCGGGTTATTGCGATAAGCGGACGGCGACGCCCCGCAGACTCGTTCAAAACTCCGGCTGAACGCCACGGTCGAAGAATAACCGAGTTGGCCGGCTATATCGTTTATCGACTTCCCGGGAACAAGAAGCAACTTCTGCGCTTTTGCCGCCCGCAGCCGTTTTACAAAGGCGCGCCAGGTCATGCCCGTTCTCGAACGGAATACCTTGCCGAAGTACGTGCCCGAAAATCCCAGCGCCTCCGCCACTTCGTCACGCCTCACGGATTCAGCCAACCGGCGCACCGTAATTTCACAAGCCTTCACCACTATCTGCTCCGCCACGGAGCACGCTTCGCAAAACGCCGCGTCAACCAACGGCAAAAGATGCTGGTGAAACCAGCCCGCCATATCTGTACCCGTATGCAGGGAAGAAACGGCCAACGCATAATTCTTCTCGACATCCTCAAGGGCGCGTGATTCAGCCGCCATCGGACGAAGAACACCGAGGAGGTTCATCACCAGTTGCGTAAAAAGACACTGCCGAACCGCTCCGCTGTCAGCGGGGCACCCGCATACCACGCGCAACTGACCTTCCAAAGCCTCATCGAGCATCGAGCGGTCCCGCTCCCGAAGCGCGCGCCTCACCACCAACCCCAAATCGGGCATCCGCAAAACCGCACCGTGTACGGCGGCCTCCACAGTCGAGTCGCCCTTTTTCCCCCCTAGGTCCTTGCCAAGATTGGCGTGCGCCTCTTCATACGCCTTTGCAAGCGACCTGAACTCGGACTCCCAATCGCTCACGCCCAAAACAAGCGGCTCGGCGCACCTCCCTTGCAGCTCCTTCTTAATCCTCTCGGCCAGTTCCTCAACCTGAAGCCGCCGAAGAAAAGGATTGCGTGTTTTCTCCGGACTCAGCAGGACCACGATCTCACCAGGCCGAATCGCCGAAACCAGCGCGTTGTCTACGTCCCGCAAAAGCCGCTGCGCAGCTTCAAATAAACCCGGAAAAGCCTCGCCTGACCTCGGACGCCCCGCGGCGAACGTGCTGCGGTTCGCTTGGTCGGCTACAATCGCGATTACGACGCTGGGCGGCTCGGAATACCCAAGCGCCTTGGCGCGGGCATGAACTTCGTCTGCCGGGGCGGATGGATGGGTAAGCGCATACAAGGCAAAGTCGCGCTCGGCATAACTCCGAACCTGCCCAAGAAGGCTTTCCCGCGAAATCAGGTCCGCAACGCTCTCAACCAAAGCCCCCAACGCCCGCGCGGCAGCCCGCAAATGCATCTGAATTCCCCGAAGCCCATCGGCATCTACAATTCCTATCTGCCCGTAAGCCCGGGCAAGCTCTTCACGATCCAACCCGCCGATATCCCCAACCCGACGCCAAACGTCGTCAAAACCATTCGGAAGTCTCTCCGTAAAAGCCACCTGGCCACCCATCACTTCCCCAACCTGCTTACCTTTAACCATTATCGGTGCCACGACTTCGCTAAGGCCTGCATGGCATTGGTACGCCCAAGAACGACCGCTTTTGCGCGCACGCGCTATCCATTTCGCGTCGCACTCATGGCACCGCCGGTCCGCATCCGGATGCTTACGCAGCGCCGAACAGAAAACCGATTGGCCCGCAGGACCGAGCCGCGTCGCCGTTCGCAGCAAGTCCGATAGCGTGTCTTTCCACTCATACTCCTTCGACCGGTCAGCCACGTAATGTTCAAGGCCTTCCGCGCCAAACCAAACCGCCAGCGCACCCAAACCCAAATTCTTGGAAAGCAACCGCAGGTACAACTCCGCAAACGCAAAGGCCGGCTCCACCTGGCCCCGAACCTGACTCAACACGTTTTCGGTCGTCTCCTGGGGCTGTCGATACTCCTCAAGCTCAGGCCCCCTCCCGGGCGTTTCTCCGCGTCTTTTTTGATTCATTCTCACTCGCATCCTGGCCAACTCCACCAAACAATTGTTTTCCTGCAGCAGGTCCTATAATGCTTTATTCTGACCTGAAGTATCAATACAAATCCGCCGGACCGTAATAAACTAAACTAGCTTTAAAAAAAGATATAGCGTCATGGGAACAAGGATCAGAAACGAAAGGAGATATTACATGCGCATTCGAAAATACGGATTTACATTGATCGAACTCTTAGTAGTTATCGCCATCATCGGAATCCTCGCCGCCATTCTGTTGCCGGCGCTGGCCCGCGCGCGGGAGGCCGCAAGGCGCGCCAGTTGTGCAAACAACCTCAAGCAAATGGGCCTCGTGTTCAAGATGTATTCCAACGAGGCGCGCGGAGAAAAGTTTCCCCAACTGAAGCCTCTCAAAGGCGCTAACTGCGACCAGCCTAACGACCTGGACCACACCCAGTGGTTCCAGCAGGTGTTTGACGGGCCTGCCGTTTACCCCGAGTACCTTACAGACCTCAATATCCTCGCCTGCCCTTCAGACCCGGAGGCCATCGAGCCAGGACGCTGGAACATCGACCACGATCCGGACAAACCCATTAACCCATGCCTCATCGACTACGCCTCCTATACCTATTGGGGCTGGGCATTCACTGCCGAACACCTCCTTGCAGACGGCGTGGACGAGAACGTGCCCAATCCCGATATCAATGATTACGACATGGGCTTCTTGATGGACGCAATAGAAGTCATGAGCGACTATACCCTGTTCGACAACGACATCAATTTCACATCCCTCAGCGGAGAGGAAGGTACCGCCTACCGCCTCCGCGAAGGGATCGAGCGTTTCTTTATCACCGACATCAATAATCCCGCCGCCTCGACAAAGGCACAATCTGAAATCCCCGTCATGTACGATCAGGTAGGTACCGAAATCGAAACCTACAACCACGTTCCCGGCGGCGGAAACGTGTTGTACATGGACGGCCACGTCGAATTCCTCAAGTATCCGAGCGAGTATCCCGTATGCACGACTTGGGCCGCGTTCGGCGAGGTTGTGGTGGGCCTGTTATAACAGCCTTTATCCAAAGGAGCGCCGCCGGCGCAGATGCGCCGGCGGTGCAGTTCCGGCCTCTCGCGCTCACCCTGCTCAACATCGGGCCTTGTACCCCACGCTGCGCACACACGCATGCCTCACCCCGACAGACGGCGCCCGCCAGGACCGGAACATTGGGAGGTGCGCAATAGCAAGAAAAAACCGAGCGTCAAGTACCGGCATAATGTCGTCTTTCAAGGCGTTGTCCTGCGCCCTTTTATTATCGGCACACTTCTTTATCCCAACCACTTCTCAGGCAGATGATGAAATGGCCGGCCGCGGCAGAAAAGGCAGTAAAACCATGTTCCAGCCCTCCACGCAAGTCCGTACGGAACTGAATTTCAATGCGGACTGGCGCTTCATAAAAAAAGACCTGCCAAGTGCAAGCGAGGCAGATTTTAACGACACTCGATGGAGACGTCTTGATCTGCCCCACGACTGGAGTATCGAAGGACCGTTCAGCCCCGAATTCGCCAGCGGCACCGGCTTTCTACCCGGCGGAATTGGATGGTACAGGAAAGCCTTCGTGCTGCCGGACAGTACTCAAGACCGCCGCGTTGCCATCGAGTTCGACGGCGTCTACAAGAACAGCAAGGTCTGGTGCAACGGCAAACTTCTCGGCGAACGGCCCTCCGGCTATGCATCCTTCTCTTACGACCTGACGCCGCACCTAAATCTCCCCGGAATGCCCAACGTCATGGCGGTCCGCGTGGACCATGCCGACTATGCCGACTCCCGCTGGTATACGGGCTCCGGCATTTATCGAAACGTGCGCCTCGTGATAACGAACCCCCTTCACGTCAAACGCCACGGCGTCTTTGTCACCACCACTTACATTGCCAACGATTTGGCTACTGTGGAAGTCAAGACGGCCATTGTCAACCGCCACAAAGTAAAGAAAGAACTCGCCCTCAACAACAACATTTACGGGCATGACGGCCTGATCGCTTCCGTAACTGAGACCGGCGTTGCCTTGCCGCCCGGCGCCGAAATCTGCATTGTACAGAACCTGGACATCCCAAAACCCCTCCTCTGGTCCCCCGCCACACCAAACCTTTATACGCTTCACACGCAAATCGAGGCAGATGGCGCACCTCGTGACGACCTATGCACACCGTTCGGCATCCGCTCTTTGCAATTCCACCCGGAAAAAGGGTTCTCGCTCAACGGCCAGACGATGAAGATCAAGGGCCTCTGCATCCATCACGACGCTGGCGCGTTGGGCGCGGCCGTGCCCGTTCCCGTTTGGCAACGACGCCTCCAAACCTTCAAGGAAATCGGATGCAACGCCATCCGAATGAGCCATAACCCGCCCGCGGCCGGCCTGCTCGACCTCTGCGATAGTATGGGCTTTCTCGTCATGGATGAGGCGTTCGACGAGTGGAACGGCTGCAAGCGCAAGTGGGTCGAAGGATGGAACAAAGGCACGCCCAGCCTAAATGGATACGGCCAGTTCTTCGAGGAGTGGGCCGAGCAGGATTTGAGCGAGATGGTCCTGCGCGACAGGAACCACCCCTCCGTCATCCTATGGAGCATCGGAAACGAGGTGGACTATGTAAACGACCCCTTTCCGGCCAACGATCCTTCTCTCGTGCCCATCGCAAAGCGGCTGCTCAAGATCGTCAAATCGCTGGACACAACGCGGCCCGTCACCGCCGCCCTGGCAAGCCCCGAAACAAATTTGTTCGCCGAGTGCCTCGACGTCGTCGGCTACAACTATCACGAGGAACTTTACGAAAAAGACCACGCGCAATATCCCTGCCGAATTATATACGGCAGTGAAAACGGAAAGAGCCTGAAGGCCTGGCAGGCAGTCCAAAACAACCAGTTCATCGCCGGCCTCCACCTCTGGACAGGCATCGACTTCCTCGGAGAGGCCGCGGCATGGCCCTCCCGCAACAGCCAGGCCGGAATCCTCGATATCGCCGGATTCAAAAAAAACACTGCCTACTTCTGGCAAAGCCTGTGGTCGGATACACCGATGGTTCACCTCCTCGGCGGAGCGGAATCGGGCGATGGCGCAAAGCCCCATTTAACCTGCTATACAAACTGCGAGACCGTTGAACTCATGCAGGACGGAATCTCCCTGGGCGAAAAACGCATCTCCGACAGCCCCGGCCGTGTCCTGCGCTGGAAAGTGTCCTCGCTGAAAGGCAACTTCACCGCCTTGGGCAAAATGCACAACGAAACTGTCTGCACCGCCGAATGGCGAACTCCCGGAAAACCGCAACGCCTCGACCTCCGTATCGACCGCCAAACGCTTAAGGCAAACGGCCACGATGTGGCCCACGTTGAACTGCGGATTGTTGACCGCGACGGAACCAGGGTTGATGATGCGCAACATAACGTCACATGCCAAATTGATGGCCCGGCGCGCCTCATCGGCATGGAAAACGGCAACCCACGCAGCCACCAGAATTACTCAAGTATCCAGCGAAACGCCTTCCGCGGCCGCCTTCTGATCTATGTGCAAGCTGCCAGCAAACCAGGAGACGTAACAATATCCCTTACCGCTGAAGGATTACCCCGCGCTACGGTCTCTCTGAATGTGCAAAACCCGGTAACCCGCGCCGCAAAACAAACCGCCCAACCGCGGCAAAACAAAAACCAGCTGCAGTCGGAAGAATTTGAACACAAGGCGCGCCCCTGGTAAAAAAGTCATCGCTCGTTCGCTGTTTTACAAAAAAGTTTCATTAATTCATGAAGCACAGAAGGAAACAGACATGACTAAACCGAACCTCGCCATCACCTTCGCCTGCAGCTTGCTCATATTCATCAACGTAAACACCCCTTGCCAGGCTGAGCTTCACTCACGGCCCGAGGATTTCCCCGCAATCGAAAAACTTCCCGACCCCTTCCTGTTTCTCGACGGCTCGCGCGTAGAAACCCGCCAGGACTGGGCCCGGCGGCGCGCCGAAATTCTGGACTTGGTGCTCCGTATCCAATACGGCCATCTCCCCCCGGCCCCGAATAACGTAAAGCTGAAACGTATCTTTACAAAGAAGACACTCAACGACGGGAAAACTCATCTCGAAAAACACATTCTCTCCATGGGCCCGGGCAATCGCATTTTCGCCCAATTGGACCTCTACTTCCCCGCGAAAATCGACAAGCCCTGCCCCGTCGTGCTCAACATTGGATGGAACAGCCCCAGTGTGGACGAACTCAACCAGCGCGGATACATCTTCGCCGGTTTCGGGGCGGACCGCTTCGACCGTTCCGAAGAAGGAAAACCGACACCGGGCGCGGTGGAACGCGCCTATCCGGACGTAGACGGAGGCACCCTCGCGGCCTGGGCCTGGGGTGCCTCGCGCATGATGGACTACCTCGAAACACTCCCGCAAGTCGACGCTTCAAAAGTCATCATTACGGGCCATTCACGAAGCGGCAAAGCGGCTTTGCTGGCAGGCGCCGTAGACGAGCGATTCGCTATCGTCAATCCAAACGGGTCCGGCTGCGGCGGCGCCGGCCTTTACCGCATCCTGGGCCCAAAATCCGAAGACCTCGAGGCCATAACACAGCCCGAGCGATGGCAGGAATGGTTTCACAAGGATTTCCGCGCATACGCGGGCAAAGAGGCTCATCTGCCCTTTGATCAGCATTTCATGCGAGCCCTCGTCGCGCCGCGGCCCGTGCTGAGCACCGACGGCACAGGAGACGCCTGGGCAAATCCCATCGGAACCCAGCTCAACTACCTCGCCGCACAGCCCGTGTACGATTTCCTCGGCGTGCCCGACCGCAACGCCATGCACTTCAGGTCCGCCGGCCATGACCACAACAAAATCGACTGGCGCGCCCTACTCGATTTCGCCGACTGGCATTTCTTCGGCAAAAAAACGGAAACCGAATTCAACAACCTCCCCTTCCCGGAACACAAACTCGACGTGGATTGGGCCGCGCCGAAGCAGCCGGCCGGCAACTCTCAATAATATCCGACATGTGGCGCCGGAAAGACTTCGGCGTGTATGATACCGAACACCGTGCCGCACTTCCTCGGCGCGACATACTGCTTCTGCGAGCCGAACTGGAAAAAGCATAGTCATGGACAGCCGGTATACAGTGGCCTCATGGGCCTTCGTGGCGCTTTGCCTTGGATTCTCCGGAGCCATTGCTCACGTAGCCGATGCCGCTACTGTAAAGAGCGGCGACGCCGGAATCGCTTTCCCCGGCGCTAAACCGGGTAAAGCCGCGGCGTCATTTTCCGGCGAAACGTTGATCCTGAAAAACGAGGTGCTCGAAGCCAGGTGGTGCGCCAAACCGGGCAGGTTTGCTCTCGATGCTTTTACAAGCATTTTCGCAGAATCGGCCGATGGTGCATGCTACGGTGAGGCATTCATCCTGTACTTGCCAGACGCCCGCACAGTAAAAGCTTCAGACTGCGAGCTGCGCGAGAAACCGGCTGTCGAGAAGATCCAAGGCCATGCCGCCGCTCATAGACTCGCTGACCGTTTTGGGGGTGTACGCGCCAAAGCCGAATTAGTATCACCCGACGGCGCGCTCGTCGTTGCCTGGGAAGCTGAACTGCGCGACGGCTCCAACTACGTTGTCCAGCGCGTCACTCTGGCGCCGGCGAAGAGCGAGTTGCCTGTTGACCGAATCTGCCTTATCGATCTCGAGGCGCCCGGCGCGAAGGTTGCCGGCGCCACCCAAGGCGCGCCGGTAGTCGCCGGAAACTTCTTCTTTGCCCTCGAACACCCCATGTCAGAAAGCGCCGTCGACGACAGCCGCGTGAACTGCGACATTCTTCGGAAACAAAACCTGCTTGCCGGAAAGGCATTGACCTTATCGTCCGTCATCGGCGTAACACCGCCGGGCCAACGCCGCAGGGGATTCCTTTACTACGTCGAACGGGAGCGCGCCCATCCTTATCACCCGTTTCTGCACTACAACTCCTGGTACGACATCGCCTGGGGCAACCGCAAGTTCAACGAGCAACCGGCGGTCGAAGCTATTGAAGCATGGGGCCGCGAACTCACCGTCAAGCGCAACGTAACCATGGACAGTTTCGTGTTCGACGACGGTTGGGACGACAACCGAACGTTGTGGGAATTTCACGACGGCTTCCCCAACGGCTTTTCGCCCCTGCGCGAAGCAGCAGAGAAATACGGCGCCGCCGTGGGCATATGGCTCTCGCCCTTCGGCGGCTACGGCGACGCGCGGAAGCAGCGTTTGAAGTACGGCGTCGACCGGGGATTTGAGGTCAATCGCAACGGTTTCTCCCTGGCCGGCGATCGCTACTACGCCCGGTTCGGCGGTATCTGCACCAGAATGATGCGGGACTACGGCGTAAACTTTTTCAAATTCGACGGCATGGGCCCCGGAAACAACAAAACCGGCGGCGAAGAGTTCCTTCAAGACATCGAGGCCTTGATGCGCCTGGCCGGCGAACTGCGCGAGCTCGACCCCCACCTGTACGTCAGCGCTACCACGGGCACCTGGTGCACCCCGTATTTCTTGTGGCACGCGGACAGCACTTGGCGCTGCGGAAACGACATGGGGTTCAGCGGCAAAGGCTCGAAACGGCAGCAGTGGATCAACTACCGCGACAACCAAACCTACCGCAACGTCGTGCGCCAGGGACCGCTGTATCCCCTCAATTCACTGATGACGCAGGGAATTGTCCACGCCCGCCACGGCCATGCGGCCGAATTGGAAAAAGACATCAAGGATTTCGCGGACGAAGTCTGGTCCTTTTTCGGGAGCGGAACCAGCCTGCAGGAACTGTACATCGCCCCGCAACTGCTGACCCCCGAGATGTGGGACATCCTGGCCGAGGGCATACGATGGTCCCGCGCCAACGCCGATGTCCTCGTCGATACCCACTGGGTCGGCGGCGATCCCGGGCGGCACCAGGTGTACGGGTGGGCATCGTGGGCGCCGCGCAAGGGCATCCTGGTGTTGCGCAACCCCGATGACGCGCCCGCAGAAATCAGCCTCGACATCAACGACGCTTTCGAATTGCCGCCGGGCGCGCCTCCGAAATACCGCCTGACTTTACAAAATTCGCCCGGCGAGAACGCTATCCCGGTAGAAGTGTCGGCTGGAGATCCTTTCGTCTTTTCACTGGACGCGTTCGAAACGGCCGTATTCGACGCCCAACCCGTCACTGGGTAAACGCGAAAACACGTTGATGCCGAAACGACCCGCTCAACCATGCCCTTTCTTCAAATGTCCCCGGCCGGCGCAATCCCGGCGCGTGTGCGAGCGAAAAGCAGGGACAGACACCCCTTTTCAACTGCCAAAAGGGGTGTCAGTCCCTGTTTTTCGTTACGGCGGGGGTTTTTTCCGTGCGGCGGCGCGCTGTTTGGCTTTGACGCTTTTGCGCAGCGCCGTCGTCCAATTGGCGGTGAACCTCGGGTCGGCGTCCTCGGCCAGATTCCACTGCTCGACGGCGGCGGCCGCGTCGCCTTCGTTGGCGGCGAGGACGGCCCGCGTCAGCGCTTTGCGCGCCCGGCTTGTCGCCCGCTGGGCCCGGCGCTTATCCTCCCCGCTCGTGTCGGGCTTGACGTACACGAACTCCTCCGGTTCCGGGCCGCAGCCCGCGCCGCGCAGCCACCGCCGGCGCGACTGGTACGTATTCCAGCCGATGTCCACCCCCGGCCCTTTCGACACGAACTCCGCGTACTTCCGCAACTCGGCGCCCAGCCGGGCGATCGCGCCGATATGCGGCCGGGCCTGCTCGTGCTGGAAGGTGTACTTCTCCGAGACCGCCTGGGTCTGCGCCGCGACCGTCCCGTTGCGCATCTCTGACGCCGCGCGGCCCACCATCACCTGCAGGATGGCCATGTTGTGCGCGATATGCACGGCGAACGGGTGTATCCACTCCTTCATCCGGGTCAGGTCCAGCGCGTCGGCGAGCGCCGTGTTGTACTCGGCCTGCTCGTACGGGCACACCGGCCGTTTCGCCAACGGCACCCCCGCCAGGTCGGCGCCGCCGTGCTCCTGCGCCATCGGGCACGACTCCCAATTCGGGCAGTGATCGCCGCACGTCCGCAGCCGCCGCGAATACAACCCGTGGATGTACGCGTTCCGGTTGCCCCGCGGCGCGCCCGTCAGCTCGAACCCCCCGTGGAACCGGCACCGGCCGCTCCGGTGCGTCGAACCCAGCTCGCAAGGCGTCCCGTCCAACAACCGCGCCCCGCAGATACGCCGCCCCACCCGCGTCTCCACCGCTTCCACCGCATCCAGCCATTCGTCGTCCCACGACGCCGCACGTGGCGTGCCCATCGACGTGGAAACGCGTTCTGATTTCTCACTCGACGCTTCTGAATCGTCCGCCTCCGGCTCCAACGCGCATTCCACCGTCGCCGGCATCTCCTCCGCCGGACAACACCGTAGCACCTCCACCAACTCGTCGAACGTCCCCTTAACTGCAGTGGACGGTGGCCGGTGATCAGTGGCCGGTAGATCGGTGGACGGTGGACCGTGGACGGTGGCCGGTAGATCGGTGGGCAGTGGACGGTGGTCGGTGGCCGGTAGATCGGTGGACGGTGGATGGTGGTCAGTGGCCGGATCGGGAGACGGATCGGTGGATGGTGGTTGGTGGTTAGTGGTTGGATCGGGGGACGGGGGGCGTATGGCCGACTCCTGTTCCGATTCGATCCGAGCCAACTCCGCCCTGCGCAATAATTCCGCCGGCGACGGCGGAATCGGCACCGGCTCCGCCCCCATCGATACCAGCGCCCGGTTAAGCCCGTCCATCTCCATATGGCAATCGCTCATGGCGTTATCTCCACGTTCTTCATCCTTCATCCTTCAGCCTTCATCCTTCTCTTCAATCCTTCATCCTTCTCTTCCAACTGCCTCTATTTATATAGCTCGGGAAGGTGCCGTTTTTTGGCGTTATGGCAAGGGAGAGTTGGACTGAAATCGGGTGAAATCTTGCGAAACAAGGGGTAATTTATTGACAGAATAGATACTAATACTTTGCATTGCTTAAAAAATGAAGGACAGAAAGGACGTAAATGACATAAAGAATTTTTTTTCGGGGTTCTGAGAGTTTGGGGAAATGGGGAGGGGAATGGGACGAATGGGACGTATGGGACGGATTGCGGCCGAGTTGCGGGCGGGGCGGGCTGGAGGCTGGAGGAAATTAGACGGGATAACAGGATTGACGGGATTTTTGTGCGACGGCAGGGTGGCTTGGCGCCGTTTGAAACTGTCTCTATTTATATGGCTCGCGGCGGTGCCGTTTTTGCTCCCAGCTCACCCCTCAAAATCAGTCTTCTGTTGACAAAACGCGCCCAAAAACCTGCTAAAACCCCGAGCCTCGCACGCTTTTTGAATCTCGCCCGCTTTTTCCTTCGCGCCCCCGTTCTTCTCTCACACATGTTTTATTTGCAGGCCTTAATCGTAGTATGCTACTTATAATGCTTAGCCAGAACCCCCAAGAACGGGTAGTTCGAATTGCCTCCCTGGTTTCCGGGTTTTGCCTTGTTGCATGCTTCATTCTGAAGAGTTTTGTCCCGAGCGAACCTGAGGACCTGAACTTGACGGCTGACACAATCTACCCCTGCCTTATTCGCAAGGAGTACCTCGATTACATGCAGACAGAAACTCCCGGAATGGTCAAGCCGCTTGGCCACGAAATTTACGTAGGGCTTGTGTTCGACCTCGATGGCTTGATCAGAAGCGCGACCCTGGACGATCTCCGTCGCATGAAAATGACCCCCGAGCAGGCGCACGCCCACGCCCTCCGTAATCTCGAAAGCCTGGCACGGGGCAGAAAAATCAGTTTTAACGTCCTGCTTGACGGCCCATCCGGCAAGCCCTTTCTTCTCGTTGCCGACCATTGGAACGCCGCAACCGGCATCCTCCTGCCCGGCCTCAAAGACCTCGTAATTGGTGCGCTCGCAACCGACGACGTCTTTATCTCCATCCCCCACCGCGAAGCGATGCTGGTGTTCCCGAAAGCCGACCCCGCGCACCGCCACGCTATGCAGGCTCTGATCAAGGAAAAGGAAGCCGACGGCAGCAAACCCCTGACTTGTGAGCTGTTCACGTTTGATAAAGCCGGGCTCGTACCCTTTGTCGAAACGAACTGATGCCCGATGCAGCGCGCGAGCCCTGAGTTTCGGTGCACCGAGCGCTCCCGCGCGAGGAGGTGTGGAAGGTTTTGGACTAAAAGTGTTGCCCTAAAAAAACCATGACCCCCCAGGCATCCTGAGGGGCCAAGGCGACCGGGTAGTCCCAATCCATAACTATTCTGACCTGAATCTTTTAGAGTTGTCAAGAAGAAGCACGCTGTCGGCAAAAAGAAACGCCTCTCCGGCTTGGCCGGGTGAGGCGTCGTTTCGTCACCCCGTAGGGCGGTGCCTGCGGAACGAAAGTTCCTTACTATGAATTGAAGAACAATCGCCGCTCAGGTATACTGGCAGCTATTATACATAAGCGCTTCGAAAAGTCAAGAGGGTAAGGGTAAAAAAAGGGGAAATTTTCAATGGCTGCGAAATCAGGGGCAGGATTGATTCTAGGACTGGACCTTGGCGTGGGTTCGGTTGGTTGGGCATTAATGAAGACAAAGAACGGGGTGCCATGCAGTTGTCTGGCGCTTGGCTCGCGGGTTTTTGAAGCGGCGGCTGAGGGTAACCTTGCGGCCGGGAAAGACGAATCTCCGAATGTAATACGCCGAATGGCGCGGATGCTGAGGCGGCAGACGGAACGACGCGCACGACGGCGGATTAAGCTGGCGAACGTACTTCAGAAGGGTGGGCTTCTGCCCGACGGTCCCCTCGATACACTAGAGGCTCGGCACCGCTTTTTTGTGAATTTGGACGCTCGTATCCGGAAACAGTACAAGGAGGAAGCGCCGGCAGAGTTTGTGCATACGTTTCCTTACTGGTTGCGGGCGCGTGCACTTGACGCGAAGCTGGAACCGGGAGAACTTGGGCGGGCTCTGTATCACCTTGGACAGCGCCGAGGTTTTTTGAGCAACCGGAAAGCCGCCGCTAAAGAAGACGAAGAAAAGGGGAAGGTCAAGCCCGCAATCGAGGATCTTAAATGCGACATAAAATCTTCGGGTTCAAGGACGTTGGGGGAATTCTTATCGAGAACAAACCCGGCTGATCCGACAGGAAGGCGCATTCGGGAGCGTTGGACCTCGCGGCAAATGTACAAAGACGAGTTCAACGCGATTTGGGACAGCCAACGGAAGTTTCATCCGGACTTGCTGACGGACGAGTTGCGTAATCGGGTATTTCAGGCGATTTTTTTTCAGCGGCCTCTGAAAATACAGAAGCATCTCATCGGGCTGTGCCAGTTCGAGTACAAAGGGCGGAAACCACGGCGCCGAGCGCCGTTTGCGCTTTTGGCCGCCCAGCGGTTTCGAGTTTTGCAGAAGGTGAACGATCTTCGGATAGTTGCGCCGGATTTCTCGGAACGGGAATTGAGATCGGATGAACGCGGGCGCCTTTTGGAGCAACTTGAGAGTCACGAAGAACTGAAGTTTGACCGAATACGGCGGATTTTGAAGTTAGATCCTCAGAGCAAGTTCAATCTAGAGCGAGGCGGCGAAAAGCGGCTGGTCGGAAATCGCACAAACGCCAAACTCAGAAAAATCTTCGGCAAATCCTGGGAGAGTTTTACCGGCGAAACACGAGAGAAGATTGTAAATGAGATTCGCTCCTACAGCTCTGAAAAGGCCCTGGCTGAACGCGGGATGCGTCATTACGGGCTCAACGAGGAATTGGCGCGGAAGTTTGGGGCGGTAAAGTTGGATGCTGGTTACTGCTCGCTTTCGCGGCAGGCCTTGGAAAAAATGCTGCCCGTAATGGAGGAAGGGACGCGATATGCAACTGCTGTAAAGGAAGTCTATGGGGATGAGGCCAGCGCGGCGGTTGTTTCCTTTCTACCATCATTACGGGGCGCCGTTGCGCAGCAACTGGTGCCGGAAGTACGAAATCCTGTAGTGTCACGCGTTCTGACTGAAATGCGTAAGGTGGTGAACGGGGTCATTCGGAAGTACGGCAAGCCAGACCTGATTCGGGTCGAGCTTGCGCGCGACCTTAAGAAGTCGCGAGAGGAGCGTAAACGGATTTGGAAGCGAAACCGGGAACGGGGAAAGCGGCGGACGGGTGCAGCTGAACAGATTATCCAGGAAATTGGCGACGGCCAGCCTTCGCGCAAGGACATTGAGCTGGTCTTGCTTTACGAGGAATGCGGAGGTGAGTGTCCCTACACGGGTAAGCACATAAGCTTGACGAACTTGCTGAGCGGTGAATCACGATTTGATGTAGAACATATCATTCCATTTTCGAGGTGTCTAGACGATAGTTTTCTGAACAAAACGTTGTGCCTGCATGAGGAAAACCGAAGTGTAAAGAGAAACAAAATTCCGTGGGAAGCGTACGGTGACTCGGAAGAGCGTTGGGATGAGATAGTTGAGCGTGTGAAGCGGTTTAAAGGCGACGCGCGGACTGCGAAGCTCAGGCGATTTCTAACGAAAGATCTTGCGGATCTTGACGGACAATGCTCGAGAATGCTGAATGATACCCGGTATTCTTCGCGACTTGCGGGCCAGTACCTGGGCCTTCTCTTTGGGTCAAAACACCGAGAACACATTCAAGTAAGTTCGGGCATGGTAACGGCTTACCTTCGAGACATATGGAACTTGAACAAGATTCTCGGTGACGGAGGATTAAAGAATCGGGAGGATCACAGGCATCATGCAATAGACGCTGTCGTTATTGCACTGACCGGACCGCGGGTTGTGAAGGAGCTGAGCCGGGCAGCAAGCAGAGTACCTATTGAAAAGCGCCGCAAGCTTGGCGATGTAGCTTTGCCATGGGACGGTTTTTTGCAGGACCTGCAGGGCCTGGTCGACGAGATGTTAGTATCTCACCGTGTATCGAGAAAGGTGAACGGGCGTTTGCATGAGGATACTTTTTATTCGCGAAAGCCTGATGCGGACGAGCGGAAAGGCTGCGTACACGTAAGAAAGCGTCTTGACTTGCTCTCGCCGGAGGATGTGAAGAATATTGTTGATCCAATGGTAGCTGAGGCAGTGCTTCGAAAGCTTGAGGAAACAACGGGTGATCCGAAAAAAACGTTCGCATCAAAGGACAACCACCCTTCTCTCAGGTCCAAAAGCGGGAAAACCGTGCCGATACACAAAGTCCGGATCGCAAAGAGGCAGCAAACCTTTCAGGTAGGGAATTGCGGACGTGAAAGGCATGTCACCAATGATGGGAATCATCACATGGAAGTGTTGGCAGTGGTGGATGCAAAAGGCAAAACTAAATGGGAAGCATTAATGGTTAGCCAGTTTGATGCAATGACCCGACATAAAAACGGGGAAAGCATTGTAAACCGGAACCATGGGAATGGGAAGAGTTTCGTTTTTTCAATTTCGTCTGGCGAGCTGTTCGTCTTGGAGGAGGAGGGGATGGACCACCTTTATGTTGCGCGCACAATATCCAACGGTAACGTTGAATACGCAGGAGTCAATGATTCGCGGAAAAAAGACGACATCAAGAGGAGCGGGGACTGGAAAAAGAAGTCGGTCGATAAGTTGCGCCAACTAAACTGCCGGAAGGTGCTTGTGACACCGCTTGGAGAAGTTCGCTGGGCCAATGACTGACCAGCGAATAATCGATCTTTCTTATCAGCCGGCGCGTCTGCGCGTGAGCCTTGAACGTCTCGTGATTCAACGTTCGGGACATGAAGATACACTGGTTCCTTTGAGTGAAGTAGCTGTTTTAATTCTTTGCAACCGCCAGATTACAGTGACACAATCCGTACTGGGCGGTTTAATGTGCAATGGGGCGACGGTGGTTGCGTGTGACGGTCGATCTATGCCTGTCGGAATGATGCTCCCTCTTGCAAACCATCATTTGCAGGCGGAACGTTTCGCCAAGCAGGCCCAAGCCAGCGAGCCTACCCGTAAACGGGTGTGGCAGCAGATCGTGCGGGCGAAAATCAGGGCTCAGGCCCACCTTTTGAGGGATTTCAGGAATACGGATGGGGGCCTGTTGCGTCTTGCGGAAGAAGTCCGTTCGGGGGATCCTTCGAATGTAGAAGCTCAGGCTTCACGGCGTTACTGGAAAAGCTTGTTCGATGACGCATCATTTCGCCGAAACCGGGAAGCAGAAGATCAGAACCGGCTGCTTAACTATGGTTATGGAGTTCTGAGGGCAATTGTGGCGCGGGCAGTTTGTTCGGCAGGCTTGCATCCTTCGGTGGGTTTGCATCACCACAATCGTTATGACGCTTTTTGCCTTGCAGACGACCTTATGGAACCCTATCGTGTAGTTGTTGACCGGGCTGTCTTGCACGTGGTGCTTCAGTATGGTCCGCAAGTACCTTTAGACACGTCGATTAAGGGGAATCTAATCCGCGCGCTGCTCGATGCAGCGCCGTTTCAAGGGGAACGCCGTTCGATTTTCGATTGCGCGGCACGGACGGCTTCATCCCTTGCCCATATTTACCTTGGAGAAACCAAGACGCTGCTGCTGCCGGAGTTTTAGGAATTGGCACAGTGTGCGGTTTGTTCTCAAGGTGCATGGGCAAACGTTTGCAGAACACGCCTTCGGAATATCAGCGTATGTGGCTCTTTGCGCTTTTCGATTTACCCGTAATGACAAAAAGCGACCGCCGCAACTATACGCGGTTCAGGAACGGACTTCTTAAGCAGGGATTTATGATGTTGCAGTTTTCGGTCTACGCGAAATTCTGCAAAAGCGAAGAGGCGAGCGAGGTAAACCGTAAGGCGGTGGAGTCGTTTCTTCCTCCGTCCGGATGCGTAAGGCTTGTATCAATCACGGACCACCAGTTTGGAAAAATGCAGTCTTTTGTGGGGAAAAAAGAAGCCGATGGAGAGAAAGCACCCGAACAGATACTTCTTTTTTGATGAGCACAAAGCACAGAACCCCTTGGAAATCAGCGATTTCCAAGGGGTTCAAGTATACCTGAGCGGAGATTCTCCTCAAACCACAGCCAAGTCACGGTTACCAGAACAGCCCCGCCGAGTATACCTGAGCGGAGATTCTCCTCAAACCACAGCGCGCCCTTCCCGTCACCGCAACCCAATACGAGTATACCTGAGCGGAGATTCTCCTCAAACCACAGCGCATTGCGGCGAATACGTCACGCCTGAACGAGTATACCTGAGCGGAGATTCTCCTCAAACCACAGCGCAAAGGCACCGATATCGTACCGCTCTGGCAGTATACCTGAGCGGAGATTCTCCTCAAACCACAGCCGAAACCACAAGAGGAGACTGAAGAGGAAGAGTATACCTGAGCGGAGATTCTCCTCAAACCACAGCACGTTGTCTATAAGGCCGCGCAAGGGGAAAAGTATACCTGAGCGGAGATTCTCCTCAAACCACAGCGTATCTCCTGCAACTGTTCTGGTGTTAGTTAGTATACCTGAGCGGAGATTCTCCTCAAACCACAGCTCCGTGGGATTAACCCCGCAAGCTCAGCCTAGTATACCTGAGCGGAGATTCTCCTCAAACCACAGCCTAACAACTTACGGATTCCACCGACGTAGGAGTATACCTGAGCGGAGATTCTCCTCAAACCACAGCGAACCGCGGGGATTGCCGCGTCGGCGTCCGAGTATACCTGAGCGGAGATTCTCCTCAAACCACAGCGCGCGATTCGTAGCACTCAACCATGTGGTCAGTATACCTGAGCGGAGATTCTCCTCAAACCACAGCGTGTGTGAGGGGTCCAACGGAACCGAACAGAGTATACCTGAGCGGAGATTCTCCTCAAACCACAGCACGGGAAGCCGGAGAATGCAGCGGAGACGGAGTATACCTGAGCGGAGATTCTCCTCAAACCACAGCGGATAGACGCGGCGGTCCAGGCTGGCGTGCAGTATACCTGAGCGGAGATTCTCCTCAAACCACAGCCTCAAACGGCCTGGTAAGTATCTCGTCAGCAGTATACCTGAGCGGAGATTCTCCTCAAACCACAGCCGCTTTCTCTGAAGCCTCACCCGCATTCACAGTATACCTGAGCGGAGATTCTCCTCAAACCACAGCTCTGGCGGGCGGGGTGGTGATCCGGACGGAAGTATACCTGAGCGGAGATTCTCCTCAAACCACAGCGAAATGTCAGAGGGGAGAAAAGCGTGGGGAAGTATACCTGAGCGGAGATTCTCCTCAAACCACAGCAGCGGGAGCCAGGGTACGGAGGTTGTTGGGAGTATACCTGAGCGGAGATTCTCCTCAAACCACAGCGCGCCCATTGCGAGTGTTGTTGCGGCACCGAGTATACCTGAGCGGAGATTCTCCTCAAACCACAGCGCCGCCGCCCCATTGGGAAACATACACCCCAGTATACCTGAGCGGAGATTCTCCTCAAACCACAGCCCAAACCAAAAGGAGAAGTCCCAATGCCCAAGTATACCTGAGCGGAGATTCTCCTCAAACCACAGCTTGCTCGGGCTGGAGTATCAGGCGCCGGCGAGTATACCTGAGCGGAGATTCTCCTCAAACCACAGCAAAGATACCGGTGAGTATGCGAGCGAGATTAGTATACCTGAGCGGAGATTCTCCTCAAACCACAGCACGAAATAGCCGGCCTCGATGTGTGCGCTGAGTATACCTGAGCGGAGATTCTCCTCAAACCACAGCAGGCGCGGGTTTACCGGCGGCGCCATTTGTTAGTATACCTGAGCGGAGATTCTCCTCAAACCACAGCGGACGGGACGAGCGGGGTGGCTCACGCGGAGTATACCTGAGCGGAGATTCTCCTCAAACCACAGCGCTTGGCTCGCAATCCAATAGGCCGCGCTGAGTATACCTGAGCGGAGATTCTCCTCAAACCACAGCGTTCTGGACGGAGGTTGCGACGCGGTATTTAGTATACCTGAGCGGAGATTCTCCTCAAACCACAGCCTGGCTGCCACTCGGCACAATGCCGCCTTCAGTATACCTGAGCGGAGATTCTCCTCAAACCACAGCCGTTCCACGCAGGCGTTCTCTTGCTGGCTAAGTATACCTGAGCGGAGATTCTCCTCAAACCACAGCGGTAACGACGATACACCCGAAAGGCAGGGGAGTATACCTGAGCGGAGATTCTCCTCAAACCACAGCGGTTACGAGGGTGGGGGACACGATTCCGTAAGTATACCTGAGCGGAGATTCTCCTCAAACCACAGCTCATGTCAGGCATCATTCCCCTCCAGCGGCAGTATACCTGAGCGGAGATTCTCCTCAAACCACAGCGGCTTGGCGGCTTACGGTGTTGTGGTAACCAGTATACCTGAGCGGAGATTCTCCTCAAACCACAGCAAACCGCCCCAGGAGAAACAGCCGCCGGCGAGTATACCTGAGCGGAGATTCTCCTCAAACCACAGCAAGGTTTCGGCACAGCAACAGCCGCATGAAAGTATACCTGAGCGGAGATTCTCCTCAAACCACAGCACACCGTCGCAAAGAGGCGTGGGGGTGAAGAGTATACCTGAGCGGAGATTCTCCTCAAACCACAGCAGATTTTTCTGGAGTACCTACAAGCGGCCCAGTATACCTGAGCGGAGATTCTCCTCAAACCACAGCTGGAATTGTCTGATTGTCGCGCGGGCCGCAAGTATACCTGAGCGGAGATTCTCCTCAAACCACAGCCCATTTTCCGCATAGACTCCTGCGTCCTACAGTATACCTGAGCGGAGATTCTCCTCAAACCACAGCCTCTGTTTCGTTTGGCCGCCGACTCGCCTTAGTATACCTGAGCGGAGATTCTCCTCAAACCACAGCTCATTGTGTGCGATGCGGAACGCCCCTCGTAGTATACCTGAGCGGAGATTCTCCTCAAACCACAGCTGAAGGCGTTCAGGTGTTTCATTGCCAACTAGTATACCTGAGCGGAGATTCTCCTCAAACCACAGCCGGCGCCGTGCGAGTCAGAATAATTTCCTAGTATACCTGAGCGGAGATTCTCCTCAAACCACAGCGGTTTTTTCGCGATCCTGAACCGGCTGTAAAGTATACCTGAGCGGAGATTCTCCTCAAACCACAGCACCAACACGGTCGCGAACGCGATCGCGCAGAGTATACCTGAGCGGAGATTCTCCTCAAACCACAGCACGACGACTTCGACGGTATGCGCGGACGGCAGTATACCTGAGCGGAGATTCTCCTCAAACCACAGCATTATTTCATCGTGCGAGCTTCCCATTCCTAGTATACCTGAGCGGAGATTCTCCTCAAACCACAGCGAAGAATGACAATCCAAGAGCACGCCCGGAAGTATACCTGAGCGGAGATTCTCCTCAAACCACAGCTCGCAGCGTAGAACCCCCCGCCCGTGTCCAAGTATACCTGAGCGGAGATTCTCCTCAAACCACAGCCGGCCTACGCGGTCATGCAGGGAGGGTCTAGTATACCTGAGCGGAGATTCTCCTCAAACCACAGCTGTTTCTATACAACGCAGGGAGTGCAACCGAGTATACCTCAGCGGAGATTCTCCTCAAACCACAGCCTTATCGGGGTTGTACATGTATCACAAAAAAGTATACCTGAGCGGAGATTCTCCTCAAACCACAGCAATGCCGCAACCTCGACGGCTGCAAAGTACAGTATACCTGAGCGGAGATTCTCCTCAAACCACAGCTGTTCCTGTACAACGCCGGGAGCGCAACCGAGTATACCTGAGCGGAGATTCTCCTCAAACCACAGCATTCCTCTACCCTCACGCGTTCACTGCAATAGTATACCTGAGCGGAGATTCTCCTCAAACCACAGCGTAACGGTTCCGCAAGTCACGGTCGCCAGAAGTATACCTGAGCGGAGATTCTCCTCAAACCACAGCTCGTTTGACGTGGAAGAAATTTCACGCCCCAGTATACCTGAGCGGAGATTCTCCTCAAACCACAGGTTGTTCGCTTATCCTCCGCCTTCGGGGAACTCCAAAAACGGCACCATTTGCACATACATAATAGAGACGGTTGAAGAAGAATAAGCGGCAACGCGAACGGCCTGTTATTTGGTACTGCGTTTGGGATACATCCAGCTGGCTCGCGCGGGAGCGCTCGCTCCACCGATATCCGCCGGCTGGCGCTGAGCGATATTCAGTGTTGGGATGAGGAGTGGAATGTCGCTTCTTTCGCGCGCCATTGTGAGGGGAAAGGGGTTGGGGTAAGGATAGTACGATCAGGGGCGCCGGGTTCGCGACGGCGTGGGCGCTTTGTGCGGCATTTAGCGTGGGCGGTTTGGATTATGGGCTAAGGCGCACGTGGGGGAATGTCACTTCCTGCTTTGAGGATCGGAAGGTGAATCCGTTTCCGCCGGGATGGACCTTGGGCATGGCGAACGAGGCTCTCATCGCCGTGAGGTGGCAATTAGCGGAAAGTGAGCTTTGGGCCGACGCTTTGAGCAACTCGTTTGAGGCGTAGCAGCTCACCAATCTTTGCTGCGGCCGGCGTCTGGATTGGGGGTGAAGGGTGCACGTATAGAAAGGGCGCCCGTTTCCAGACTCGGGCACCCCAGACCTTGTCTTATTTGCGCTATTTCACGTCGATGATGGGTACCTTGTGGGCGCCAAGTCGAGCCTGAAGCCGGACGTCCGCCCCAGCGGGAATATCCACTGGGCCAACGGTCATTGACGGAAGGGGGCCTGCTTCAAGGGATTCTACTTCTATCAGGTACTCCCCCGCCGGAAGGTCGGTTTCAACGACGTCACGGAAGGACAGGTTGAGCTGTGTTAAGGTCGCGCCGTCTTTGATGACCGTCGCAACCACGGGCAACTCCTTGGAAAGGCCGAGGCTGCGACCGTTGATGCCGTGTATCACGGTCACGCGAAACGTATTGTCCGCATGGACTTCTGGCAGGCTCAACAGGCTCAAACTGGCGGCAGCCGTGAGGGCTACCACTACCAAGATGGATATCGACTTTCTCATGATCCGCTCTCCCTACTTTTTGTTAACCGTTTCTGAAACTCTCGGTGTAACAATGAGGCGGCCGTTTTCAATTCCCGGCTTTTGAGTAAGGTTCGTGAAGGTTGGGGTGTCAAGGTGCCATTCTTTGAGCGAATCGGACTTAGAGAATCGTCCTCATTTTGGTTTCCCTGGCCTGATTCGTGGAATGTTGCTATAGTCGATTTTTCCCGCCGGTAGGTTGCTTCCTTTCTCGACCGTTTGCCCCCTTCAGCAGGCTACTCTTGGCGGCCGAATCCGGAAATTTCAGTAAGGATTTATCGCTGCGGTCCTCAGCGGTCTCTGCGCCTCTGGGTTTGTTTTTTTATCTTCACGTCTATGACAGATTATCGAGGGCTACACACAATGTTTTTGCGGGCTCGTATGGCGGGTTCAGTTGGCGAACATACGGTTCACGAGCAGTTTGACGGCGTCGCGGATTTTGGGTTCGGCGTCTTTGCCGTAGGGCCCTTCGGTTTCGTAGCCGCCTTCGTCGATCATGTGGGAGGCGGGGACGTAACCGGCGTCGCCGGTGCAGTAGCCGAGCACGATCACGTTTTTCCCGAGTTGGGCGAGGTCATCCTCGATGCCCAGCCCGTACTCGACAACGGGCTCGCCGGGGAGGCCGACGAAAACGTAATCGCCGATGGCGAGCGCGCGGATGGGGAAGACGATCTTGCCGTCCAGGACCTTGTCGCGCATTTTGTCTTTGTGCTTTTCGACCAGTTGTTTTTTGGCGGGGTCCACGTCGAGCATGAGCGTATCCTGGTCGGCGCGGATTTTGAACTGCGCGGGCCGGTTTATCATCTGTTCGCGGACGCGCAGGCGGGCAGCCACGCGCAACGCTTCCGCGCCGAACGACGTGGCGCACCAGTTCATGTCGGCGGCACTGCCGCTGCGCCAGGAACCGCCGACCGGGGGCATGTTGGAGCGAACGTCGCCGGTGCAGCCTTGCAACACGAGGCCGACGGTCTTTCCGTTGAGGTTTTTTTCGAGGAACGCGCGGCCCAGCCCGCAGAAGTCGCCGGTTACCTGGGTATTCTGGCCGCGAAACACGTTGGGGTGGCAGACGACGTGCATGATGAGGGCCATCGGTTCGAGGGCGTCGCTGTCGTCGATCCGCAGTACCTTGATGCGGCGGTCGCAGATGCCGTCGGGATTGAGGTCGCCCGTGTACTTGCCATCGGGGCCGAGCTTTCGCCGGTTGACGTTGAAGTCGATGGCGCCTTCGCCGTAACCAATGCTGACAGGCCGCAGGGCATTGGCGGCCTCTTTTACGGCGCCCGCAACTTTTTGGGCCACGGCCATCGCGTATTCTTTTTCCTTTGCGGGATGCGGCGCGCCGTGGGTGTGGGAGGCGTTGAGGATGACGTGGCTGCCGGGGATGCCGGTTTTCTTCTCGACGGCCTCGCGGATGGCGTCGCCCCAGAACTGAAGCATCATGATGACGTCGAGCCCGATGAGGGCCGCGCGCGACCGGCCGTCATCGAAAACCACCACCGAAGCCTTGAGCGGATCATGCACGCCCGTAGACAAGCCCGTGCGCTCGGCGTAGCCCGCCAGTTGCACCGGCTTTTCCGGCGTGATATCGACTTCGGCGGCGCCGGCCTTCAGCGCAGTGAGCGGCACCGCGTCCCAGCCGCCCTGCGCCGGCTGGGCCAACGCCGGAACGCACAGTACCGCAAGCGCGGGCAAGAGTATCGCACCGATGATTCTGTTCATCTCAGTTCGCCTCCCGATTGCGGCCCAGTCGCGCAACGGTTTCAAGCGCGTCGGCCTCTCCTTCTTTCACCTTGCGATACAGGATGTACGAAGCCACGGTTTCGGTCATGGGCATCCGGTGTTGCTCGAGTTGCGGCAGGGCGACGTCGCAGATGGCGTTGACGCAGACGTTCGCGGCGCGCTCCCAATGCGCATGGTCGCCGAACGCGAGCAGCCCGAGCACCAGGGCGTCGAGCGAGAGCATCTCGTGGATGTTGGACGCGCCGTAGGTGTTGATTTGGCCGGCGAGATTGTCGAGGCCGAGCGTGATGGCGTTTTTGACGCGTTCCGCGCCGGGTTCGCTGGCCTGGGTGAGCGCGTGATAGTAATCGATCAGCGCGCGCAACATCACCGAGTGGTACTGTATGCGCGCGTTATGCTGATCAAACCAGCGGCCGTTGTCCATCTGGCCCGGCAGCACGCCGACTTCAAACTTCTGCCTGGCCGCATCCAGGTATTTCTGATCGCCCGTCACGCGGTACAAGCGCGCCAGCAACTGACCCGAAAAACAGTTGTAATTGAAGTTGCGGACCACGGGTTGTGCAACGGCCCATTCGCCGGCCTGCCGCGCGCCCTGCAGATACTTCTCGTCGCCCGTTTCCGCGTATGCGTAGAGCAGCCCAACGCCGCAGACGCCGTTGTCGAACTGAAGCCCGCCGCCGCTCTGGTCGAAGTCGTTGACGATCCATCCGCGCTCGACGATCTCGTCGAGTGGTTTGCCGGCGGCAACGAGCTTTGCGACCATGTCGGCAGCGCCCTTCTTCAAGCCGCCCCCGCCGGGGTGGTACGGATAGCCGAAGCACCCGTTGCTGCCCTGGCACGCTGCGATGTAGTCGAAACCTTTCACGGCGTAGTTGCGGAATTCGATCTTGTTATCAAGCCCGGCGTCGTGCGACTGAAGATAGGCGCGCGCGTGCCGCAGCGAAACGCGCAGGCGGTCGGCCGTCTGGTGCTCGGCATCAAGTGCCGGGGCCCGCTCCCAGGCATTCTGCCCTTTCATGCGCTCGAACGAATTTTCCCACAGGCCGACCACGCGCGGGAGGTCCGGCTGTTTGGCATTGACCGGCTTCACGTACTCCGGGCAGACCTCCGGCACGCCGACGTATTTGCCGTGAGCCCGCTTAAGGTTCTCGACCGCCGCGACGACGCCGTCCTTGTCCAAGCGGGCCATGGCCTCTTCCATTTGTTTCACCAGGGGGGCGAGTTTGGCCATCTCGGCCGCGGGCATCGGCCCCGGCCACTTCGCCGGGTCAAACCCGTCCGGCACCAGCCCTGCCGCCGTCGCCTGCACTGCAATCGCCGCTGCCACACACAGCAAGACGGCTGTCTGCGCGTAAATCCGCATTCCGCACCTCCGTAGAACCTGCTTTTTATTGATCCATTGCGTTTTGGCTTTTGATTTCGTTGAGGCGCCTGTCGATGTCGACTTCGCCTGAATAAGCGCGTCCGGCCCGCCATTCTCTGTACAAAATGTAGAATCCCAAGCTGCCGGGTATGCCCGTGGCGCCCGTGTAAATTTCATCCATGGGCGTGTTGAAAGCCTTCTCTACAGTCTTTGGCGTGCACAAGTAATTCACGCACACGTTCATGGCCTTCTCCCAGGGATCGCGGGGGCCGAGCGCCATCGAGGCAAAGGCTAGCGTGCGCACCACGTCTGGGCTTCGTATCCCGAACGCGTTCGTCTCGGCCGCCAGGCTGTCCATTCCGAGAGCCGTGTGCTTCTCGATTGTTGCGAGGTAAGGGTGGTTCGCCTCTTTGCATGCGAGGTACAATTCGACGCAGCCCCACATGATGATGTTGTGGTACCACGGCAGGGCGTTATGCTGATCAATCCAGCGGCCGTTTTCCATCTGGCCGGGCAAAACCCCAAACTTCGTTTTGTCGATGGCGGCCAGCAGGAACCGCCGGTCTTTCGAAACCCGGTAGGCCCGCGCCAGCACCCATACCGAAAAAGCGTTGTAGTTCCAGTTGGTGCATATCGAACGGGATAGCGCATATTCGGCCGAGCGCAGGCCGGCATCGAGATACTTGCCATCGCCCGTCGCCAGGTAGCCGGTGAGCATGGCCAGCCCGCCGTGGCCGTTGTTGTATTGCAAATCGCCCCAGTCAAAGTCGTCGATGATCCACCCGTGCTCTACGACATTCATCCCCCGCGAGCGCCCCAGCTCGACCACCTGACGGCCCATCGCCCGAAGCCGGTGCTCCGATTTCAAGTCGTACGGATAGCCGAAACACCCGTTGCCGCCCTGGATGGTCAGCAGAAAATCAAGCGCTTCCCTCGCGCGCTGCCGAAACACCGGCGCGTCTTCCACGCCCGCTTCATACGCGCTGGAATAACCGCGGGCAATCCCGGCATGCTCGCGCACCCGCGGCTGGCCCGTCCCTTCCGGCCCCGGCGCCCGCCGCGCGATGTCCCACGGGAAGTTGCCCTCCAGCCGCTTGCGCGACTCCTGCCACACGGCCTTGACGCGCGCCATGTCCGGCTCGGCAAAGTCGGGCGGCGCGATGATGTCCACTTTCTTTTCGGGCACGCCGGCATACTCGCCCATGACGGCCTTCGACCGCTCGATGAGGGACGCGATGTGGTTCTCGTCGCGTTTGTCCATGGCCTGTTGCAGCATCCCGCCCAGGGGCCGCAGTTCGCGCGCCTGTGGGTCGGGCAGTTTGCCAAGCCAGTTTGCGGGGTCGAGCGCGGTAACATCAGGCTGGGCGAAGGCGGGACTCACACAGACGAGACAAAGCAACAGAACTGGGCGCATATTACAAACTCCTTCTTTACATCAGGAACCTCTCGGCGTTGCCGCCGTAGATGGCTGCCTTGACCTGCGCGTCCGCCTCTTTGAAGGTCTCGATGCGCAGGATGTGCGATTCGTAGTCGCGGAACGGGGTCGCCGTGCCGAAAGCGAATTTATCGGCCCCGAAAGCGCCAACGGCATCCTTCAATGGGTAGGCGTTGATAAACCCAACGGGCACGCCGGAGCCGTAGACGGTGTCGAAGAGCACGTCCGCTTTTTTCATTGTCGCCCGGGCAGCTTCGCTTGCCAGTCCGCTCAGGTAAGCGTGGAGCACGAGGTACTTGGCGTCGGGCGCCTTTTCGACAACGGCCGCTATTCTTTCCATTTCAAGCCGTTTGGCCGGGTCCAGCCATGACTGTTGGCGTTCGTCCACCATGCGGACGGTAAAAGCGACCGGCAAACCGCGCTCACGGGCCGCTTCCACGATGGCCATGCAGTCGGCATCGCCCGTTTCATACCCGTGGTATTGGGGGTACAGTCGTAGACCTTTTGTGCCCAATTGGTTGACGCACACGTCCAGATCGTGTTCCCAGTCTGGATACGTCGGGTTAAGCGTGGCCCAGGGCAGGAGCCGTTTCGGGAACGAGGCCGCGGCTTCGGCCAGCTCTTCGTTGGCAATCTGGCAGTTTTTATAGAAAATACCGTTGAGGTTACCCACCCACGCCTGGTCAATCCCAAACCGGTCGAGCCGAGTTACCAGGTCCCTGCAGTTGGCGCCGCGCAACTGCCGGAACGGCCAATGGCCAACGTAGGCGTTGACGTCAATTCGCATCAAGGCCTCGCTTTCTCAGAATGTCGTTGTAGTTGCTCCAGAAAACGCGATTTCGCTCGTCTTCGTTAAGGTCGGCGGCGAGGATTTTTCCCACGCCGGTTTCAAAATTGCAGTCGGTGGAAAAGAGCATGCGTTCAACGCCGAGCGTTGTTTTGGCGAAGTCGATCATGCCCTGATCGGTGATGCTGCCGCCGGTATCGATGTAAATTGAAGGGTGTGCGCGAAGGACCTTGCACATGTACTCCCAGTCGCCGCCGCCCCCAATGTGCGCATGAATGAGCATCAAATCCGGATAACGTTTTGCCACGTCCACGAAGTCGTCGGCCACCGAAGTGGCCGGCGGCGCTTCTGTTGGAAAGCCGGAGCGCAACAGGCCCGTGTCGGCGCGTGCATGCATCATTACGGGCGCGTTTGCCTCAATGGACCGCTCGATTAGCGGGAAAAAGACTGGGTCGTTGATCTTTGCCTGGGTATAAAGCTCGCCCAGTCCGATGAACCCCTCGCCGAGACAACGGTTCAGCTCTTCCATCGCCTCCCTCGGATAGTGAGGATTGACAAAACATTGCCCGATAAACCGGTCAGGATGTTGCTTAACAGCGTCAAGAATTTTATTGTTTGCGGCCCGAAATTCCTCGGGTTTCTCGCCGCGCGGTATTGAAACCGCCATCCGCTCGATTCCCACACGGTCTGCAGACTCGATGATGTCCTTCACCGTTATACCGCCGGCGCCGACGTGGTTGTGCGAATCTACCTTGCGGTACTTGAGCGCTTCGGCCATGACGGCGTGCGGCGGTGTAACCGCGGGACCTGGTTTTGCGGCAGCGAGCGAAGAGGCGGATGCAGCCGCCGCTCCCGAAACTGCCAGAAACTGCCGTCGTCCGATGCGGTTAGCCATCATGCTTACCTTTCTTCGGTCTCAGTCGCGAGGAGGGGTTTGGGCGGGACGGGTTTCGTTGCGCGGCGCATCAACAGGCCCAGGGCCGTCAGCACCACAGCGGCCAGCACCGTCACCGCTCGGTCGAGGTTTTCCTGCGGTGTGAATACCAGTAGGAACACCAGCCCGCCAATCAACATCATGAACCCGCCCACGATGCGCAGGGGAGAGGGCACTTCCGACGCCTCCACTTCAACCTGGCGCGGGGTGCGCATGCGGGCGAAGAATGCCTCGACCTGGCGCTTGTAGGCCGCATCGCGGCCGAACAACCCGCTGCCCACCAGAATGGAAAGACATATCGACACGCTCAAAAGAATCTCGACTTCAAAAGGAATATGGAAGAAGAACTTGTTCAGCAGCCCGAATGTAAATGTTCCCAACATCGCCGCTATCGCCCCGTAACGGTGCGAAAACGGAATGAGGAGGCCGAATATCATCGGCACGATCATAGGAGTAACCACCAGTGAGATAAGCGATTGTGCCAGTGCGAGGATCTCGGTGTTCGTCAATGCGATCGCCAAGGCAATGCACATTGCGCTCAAGCCGAGAATTACGATGATCAACCGGCCCATGAAGATGAGCTCACGGTCGCTGGCGTTGGGTCGGAGGAACCGCCGCCAGATGTCGTTCACCAACGAGGTGGACTGGACCGACCACGCTACCGTGAGGGTGCTCATTGTTGCGGAGAACATTGCGGCCGCAACGACACCCACCAGCCCCGTGGGGAGCAGCCTTAGCGCCACGCGCCCGAAAATCAGCTCCGCTTCCTGGGGGTTTGTCGGGTCGGCAATCGACGCCCCCCACAACACGCGGGCGATGAACACACTGCCGAGCAGCAGGAATGCGTGCGGCACGCTGAGCAGGGCGGACATCCAGATTGCCTTTCGGGCGTCTTTTTCGCTTGGGGTGCAGCACATCCGCTGAATCACGCCCCAGTCGCCGTTGTAATCGAAGAAATAGGCGAACCAGAACACGAACAGCCACTGCCATTGGGGTGCGGCCGCGACAGGTACACCGTGGTATGCGGCTACCGGGTTTGTGTTGGGGAAGCTGGCGAACCCTTCCGGGATGGCGGCAATGAAATGGCCGATGCCGCCTTCGATGAAGATGTGCGCGACGGCGATGATGAACAATGGGATCACGGCCAGGAAGAGAATTACGAACTGGAGCACGTCGGTAACGATCACGGCCCACAATCCGCCCATCACGGTGTAGAACATCACCACGAGGGCCGTGATGACAATCATCGTTTCCGTGGGAATTCCCGTAACCGATTCGAGGAATTTACACATGGCCAGGAGCCGAATACCGCTCCCCATGAAGCGCGACAGGTTGCCCAGGATGCTGAAGGTCTGACGGGTGGCCGGGTTGAACCGGGCCTCGAGATACTCCGGCGGCGAAGTCAGGTTGAGCCGGTGCCACCGGTGGGCCAGAAAGATGGCGCCGATAGCGAAGGCGAGCGCGGGTCCGGTTTCCAGTAACAGCCCGGGCAGCCCCCGCATGTAAACCAGTGAGGCGATGGCCACGAACGTGTAGGCGGTGAAGTTGCTCATGTACATCGAGATGCCCGCCGCCCACCAGGGAACCAGGTTGCCCGCCTTGAAATACGCGTCGGCGGTTCGCATGTACTTGGCGTAATACGACCCGGCGGCCGTGATCACGCCCATGTACGCCAGCACCACCACCCATACCATCAACCGGTTCTGCTCGAGCATCGCTACGGGTTCACTCACACTGCAATCTCCTGCGCAATCAACTGCTTGAAATACGCGGAATATGGGACAGGGGCCGACCCCGTCCCATATTCAACATCAACTCTACTACAAGGGATACCCGGCCATCAGCTTATTGGCCGTAAACGCGATTTTCGACGGGCAGGACAGTTGGAATGTCTCCACCGCTATAGTCGCCGCCCGCAATGTGTGCCACGTGCGCGACGGACGGAAACTCTCCCGGGTATCTCGACCACCCGACGTGACCGTCCATGAACAACACATTACAGCCACCGGGCACATGGGCAAACTCACTGACGGTCGTCGAGACGATGTCAAACATGACGATCAATTCGCTCTGGGCTGTGGCCGAAGAGGCGGCGTTGTTGATGTCTGTGATGAAGAACCGCTCGATACCTTCGCGAAGCCGGTAGGCCGTATCTGAGCCGATGGCCGAACCATAGCCGGGCAGGGCGACTTCAATGTCATCGTCGTAGTTGCTTGCATCCAAGGACAGATACCACCCCGCCAAAGCCCAGGAGTCACGCGTGGCAAAGGGGATATAGGTGTAGTTGCCAGGGTTGGAAAAATCGGGCACGAATTGATCGGTCAGCGGATCGAGCCACGCCCCCGGGGCCATCGCACTGCGCTGGTTGACGTCATAATCGGAGCCGGTCCAAGTGCCTTTTGCGGAACCCGGCTCGGTCATCATTTGGTTGGTAGCATGGGAGGGGCAGAGCAGGACATTTGCGTCAGACAGGTATTCGGGATACATGCTGCTCATTTGGGGCCATTCGCGATACTGGCAGGGGCTTTCGGTGCCGAACCGCTCTAGACATTCCGGGGTAAAAACCTGGCTGTGCGGGAACTTCTCTCCCTTGGACTCATTCGAGTACATCTTGAACGCCAATCCCATTTGCTTGAGGTTGTTGGCGCAGCTTGCCCTGCGTGCGGCCTCGCGCGCCCGCGCCAGCGCGGGCAGCAAGATCGCCGCAAGAATGCCGATGATAGCGATCACAACAAGCAGTTCGATAAGGGTAAACCCTTTCTTCCTCATTTCCTTTTCCTCCTTTGTTTGCATTATTCCCACGTTGTCCTCTTTCCAGTGCAATCAGTTCGCAGTCAAGCCGTGACCGCGCCTGCCTTAGCCAAAACGGTTTCCGCCGCCTCGATGGTGTATGCGATTTCGTCGTCGCTTAGCGCGGCCGTGACGAAGAAGGCATAGTTGGGCCGCGTCAGCAGACCTTTTTCAAGCATGCCGGCCACAAAAGCGGCCGCGCGGCCGCTGGCGTCCGGCCCGGTGAACCGCAAGCCCGGCATCGAAAGCTGGCCGAAGCATTCCAGGCCTTCATGTCGTTCCGCCAGTTGTTGGAACCCGCGTTCCAGCCACTCCGACACGTCATGGAGTCGGTCGAGCGTGGCGGGTTTCTCCAACTCGGAGATGGTGGCGAGCGCCGCCGCAAGCGAAAGTGCCTCTCCGCCGAACGTGCTCGTAATCCAAAGGTCCGCCGCGACCTGCATCACCTCGCGCTTGCCCACCACCGCTGAAATGGGCATCCCGTTGGCCATTGCCTTGCCAAAGGTCGAGAGGTCCGGCGTCACCCCGTACATCCCCTGCGCCCCCGCCAGCCCCATCCGGTAGCCGGTGATGATTTCGTCAAACACAAGTAGGGCGCCGATATCGTCCGCCGTTTTTCGGGCGAGGTGCAGAAAGGCCCCCCCGTCATTGACCTCAAACGTATCGATCATAATGCAGGCCACATCGGTACCACCCGCCGCGGCCATTGCGTTAAGGGAAGCGGCGTCCCCATAGGCGAGATCCGAAACCAGCACGTCCAACTCCCGCGGCACGCCCCGCAGGCTGGCATCCCCGCGCGACGAACCCATCGAACCTTTCGCAACCCACCAATCGTGCCAGCCGGCGTAGCCGCAGCTGATGACCCGCGGCCTGCCCACGTGGGCTCGGGCAATGCGAACGGCCATCGCCGTCGCTTCGGCGCCTGTCTTCATGAAACGGACCATCTCGGCGCTGGGAATGTGTTGGACAAGCTTTTCGGCCAGCGCCACTTCCAGGGGCGACTGCAGCGAACTGATTGACCCCTTGCTCAATTGGACGGTAATGGCTTCGTTAACCGAATGATGGTTGTAGCCGAGAATAATTGGGCCGAGCGCCATGACGTAATCGAGGTACTTGTTGCCGTCCAAATCCCAGATCCAGGGGCCTTTGGCCTCGCTCCAGTAGGCGGGCCATTTATCCGGCACGTACCGTTCCGGCCGCTTGCTGATGGTCTGGGTGCCGCCAGGAATCAACTGTTGAGCCCGGCGGTACAACTCGTTACTGCTTTTTACTGCCATCCACTTTTCCTTCCATAGTAACGGAACTTCGCGAAGCCTTTGCTTCCTGGAAGCGGTCCACCAAGGTCTTCGTGTAGTGACTGGGGGGTACGCCAACGTTTGCCGCGAACTGGCGCGAGAAATGTTCGGGGCTCGAGTAGCCCAGCCGGTAGCCAATCTCTGAGACCTGGGCGTCGGTACTTACCAGCATCTTCTTGGCTTCGGAAAGGCGCAAGTGGCTCTGGTACTGTATGGGCGTCATCCCGAACGCGTTCTTAAAGAGCCGGACGAAATGGAAGGGGCTGATGCAGGCCTGATCGGCGATCTCCTTCACCATCAGTTTGCGGTTAAAGTTGGCGCTGATGAACTGCCGGGCCTTCTCCAGGCGCAACAGCCCCCGCGCGCGTTCGGCGTATTGCCGCAGCGGAACGGAACCCATCTCTTCCCGGGCCGCGCGGCAGATCAGCGCCAGCAATTCGAGCATCTGGCTCTGCAGCACCACGTCGTAATCAAATGGATGAGCCGACAACTCGAGCGACAACCGCTCAACAACCAGCTCTATCTGCGGGCGAAGCTCCGGGCTCACACGCAATGAAACCTGCTTCTCCAAAATAAAATGGCGGTAGAAAGGAAGTACCACCGGGAACATCGCCAGGTCGTCGATGTACACTTCCGGGTCGCGCGCAAACGAAAAGTCCAGCTCTATAACCAGCGACTCCCACAGATCGACGTCCGGCGCGATTGAACCGTGATGCAACTCGTTGCGCGGCGTAAAGTAGATGTCCCCGGCCCCGCTTCGAACCGTTTCCCCGAAAATCTCGTAGTTGCCGTGACCCTGGATCGTGTAAATCAACTCATGGTGGGCGTGGCGGTCGTTACGGAAGTACCACCCGGGAAACTTCTTGTTGTTGCCCACCGTGAACACATGAAAAATCATGTCCCCAACTGGAATCTGCCTGTGCACCTGGCAGAAAATCTCCGAGTGCAGGCTGGGGTTAGTCGTTACAACTTCGTTTTTGTCTGATTTACCCACGGTTTCAATCCTTTCGCGTATCAATATGCCGTTTGTCCGGCCTTTTTGGAATACAAGATCCTGCTGGGATCCTGCATAATCTTGTCATTATCCCCACGCCGCGCGCGTATCCAGCGGCTGGTTATTCTCATATAAGTATTTGATAATACATGTATTAAGAAGGCGGGTCCAAATTAAGCCTATCCCATGCTGCAAATGCATCTACGCGTCAGACAGCAATTTCAGTCATGCATACCGCAATTCTATACATTTGGCTTGGGGGGGGCAGCGTGGCATGCTGTCATCGGTTCATCGTGCCAAGGAGGTTAAGATGCCCGAGGAAACCCATTACAGAAAGCTGGAGAACATGTACCACGCGGCGCCGTGCAATGCGTATTACGGGCCGCGCCTGAAGGTCAAGGAGGGACACGCCTCGCTGGTCCTACCGATTCGGGAAGATTTCTACCATGCGGCCCGCGCCGTTCACGGTTCGGCCTATTTCAAGGCCATAGATGACGCGGCCTTCTTTGCGGCCAACTCGGTGGTTGAAGATGTGTTCGTCCTGACGGTCACGCTGAATTGCTACCTTGTTCGTCCGGTGACTGCGGGTGCGCTGCACTCCGAAGGCCGCTTACTGAGCCAAACGAAATCCGTTCTGATCGCCGAGGCGGTCATCAGAAACGACACCGGCCAGGAAATAGCTCGAGGCTCAGGAAGCTTCATGAGAAGCAAAATCCCACTGAACCAGGTCCCCGGCTATTCCCTCTAAAGTAAGTTAAGCCATTTCGGATACGATTCTGAGTTCGGACAACCATCCGGGGCGGGGTCGCGCGGGAGCGCGACCCCGCCCCTTGCATTTGCCTTATTTATTGCTCATCATAAAAGGAGAGCGGCCGCCCCAAGAAGTTGCGTGGCGGCCGCTGTCCTTTTTTGGTGCGGTAAATGTGTCTATCTCTTGCGCATTGCCATCCTTCCGCCAAGCAGCAGCGCACCCGCCAGTAGGCTGAGGCCCAGGATTCCGCTTATGGGCAGGTCGGGGTTACCCGGCCAGAAGTTGTGGGGGTCCGTTATGGCTTGGAGAGCCACGTCGTCGTTGCCGCCGGCCAGGATCACGGCGGCGTACTCCGCGGCATTGGACTCGCCGTCGCCGTCAAGGTCGCCCTCGCCGGAAAAGATCTCCAGCAATCCTTTGGCGCTCGCGAAGATGGTGTAATTCACGGCGCCGCCCGGAACGCCAAACGGCTGTGGCAGCGGTGTCGGGTCAATAAGGGGCGCGTAGGGGGCAAGCGCGGCCAGGTTCGAGGTGATGTCGGAGAACAGCGCTTCGAACGTGGTCAGCATGTCGAGACTTGTGCAACACAGAGTGGGCATCAGGTTGGGCAGGAATCCGCCCATGATGCCGAAATCATCCAAATAGTCGGCGAGGAAACCCGACGCCATTTGCGCATCCGCGTAGTCGGGGTGCTCTGAAGGGATAGCGTCAAAGGCGTCTTTTGCCGCCTGAATGGTGGCAATTTCAGCAGCAAGGCCCGTTGCAAACAAATCCTTGTTTGCCAGGAATGCCGCCACCACGCTTGTGTTGTACACGTTTTCCGTGTCACACAGAACGTGCTCGACCAATTTCAACTGTACATCGTCAGGAAGGCCGTCACCCGGACACGGTATCACGGTACCCAAAACCTGCTCGAGCTTCTCCACGTCCATGTTCGCCATGGTCAAACCGCAGTTGCCGGCAAGCGCGGTCATGATGCCGGAGCCAAGCAACTCGGGCAGAACGCCGTCCCATACGCCCATCTCAACATCGAACACGCCGGCGTATTCGCACTCGCCTTCCCCTTCGCCTTCCCCTTCGCCTTCCCCTTCGCCTTCCCCTTCGCCTTCCCCTTCGCCTTCACCCTCGCCTTCGCCCTCGCCGGTGCCAGGGGTGTAATTAACGGTGACCGCAATTGAGTCAACTTCGAAGTTCCAGTCCGCACTGAAGTTGCCGTCGAAATCCACAGCCCAGATACTGCCTGTCATAAGCCCGTTAGTACCCTCGGCATCACCGATGTAGGTTGACAGATCCGCCGTGTTCACGTTGTCCGGCACAAGCGTCATCGTTACGCTGCTTTCTGCCGAAGTGAAGGGGTAACCTTTGTGCGCCAGCGGAGTGGTGGCGCCATAACCCATACCATAGTTGCCAAGCGTGGCCAAATTGGCTTCGGGTTGTGTGCCGTTATCGGCCTCAAGAGCAAGTACGAAATAAAACGGTGATGTTTCGGTGGTGCTGTACGTTACGGTAACCGCAATGGAATTTACCGTTCCGGTGCGGAAATTCGTATCCGGTACGGAGAAGCCCAATCTGTAGTTAAGATAGCTGGTGCCGCTGATTACCACCGCCGCGGATGCGCTGGCGTAGCTGCCGTCCGGCGCGCCGGTCGCGTTGGCTTCATCAGTCCAGGTTCCCGCGTCCGCGCAAGTGCCGTCGTCGTTGCGTTCCGGCACCGCCACCACATCGTCCGCGTAGACCGTTACTTCGTCCGCCCAGACGGCGTTCGCAACCAGCAAAGCGCCTACCAAAATCAGGACTTGGCATTTCATTTCTGTTTCCTCCTCATTCCGGATGAATGGTGCGCCCGCCATACAATGTCGAACGCAGGCTTCCTCCCCTCAAGCATTAGACCCTGAGCCATATGACCATTAAACTTAATGTTAGGCTAACACCGCCCGCGCACTTCCACAATGCCTGGTATTGCTGATTTCCTGTATATTATTGCTGCGCCCGAATGTGGAAAAACGGCAACTCACGAAAGGTGAGAAAAGTTTCCTTTGCCCGGCTCTATTGCGGGCCATAGGGAATCTGAGTTGGCTTTTCGAATAGGTCCGCCGTTTTCAGAGGGCTTAGAAGCCGGTGTCCGACAGCAGCACGCGGTAAGTTTTGACCTCGTTGGCACGGAGGCTGAATTTCAGCCGTTTCCCTTCCCTCTCCACCACGTTTCCAGCTAGGGGCTCTTCAATGAGGTTGGTAACCATCGCCGTGGCAACTTCCATCGGAAAGGATAACCACCCGTCCGTCGGCCGCCCGGTGGTTTCGAAGATGCGCACCACAAGCCAACCCTCGGGAACGGTCCAGGCCTCGTGTTGAATTTTCACTACGGGGATGTCGACGTTCGGTGCGTCCGTCGAGACCATCGCCAGGTCCTGGGGAAGGGAGTAGTCGTTCGACCTTCTACCCCACCCGGCGTTGGCTCCGGTGTGCGGCGGTTCCTGCAAGGCGATGAGGGGGTTGTTTACCGCCCGGGCGTGCGCCACGGTCGCCGCGTCTTTCCAGTTGCCCGCGTGCGGGTACAATGCGTAATTGAACTCATGGTGGCCCTCATCCATACGCGGATCCATGTCGCGCGCACCGCGCAACAGGCTCATCCTCAGCGTACCGCCGTCTACGCAGTACTCATACTTGGCGTTGCTGACCAGGCTTGCCCCCCACTCCGTGTTCGAAACGTCCGCCCACTGTTGGCCATAGTCCCTGCGGCCCGCAGGCGCGTACTCGTTGAACCCGTAAGGTTTCGACACCGCCGCCGTACCGCCCTCCACCGCAGTCGAAAACTCGACCACCAGCAGCTTGTCGCGCTCGCGCCAGTCGCATTCAAACGCAAAATCAATCCGCGGCACTTCCGCATACAAGATCGTGTCGACCCTGAACGTCGAAGTTTCTGCCCGGAAGCGGGAGCGAATCACGGCCCGCACAGGCCCTGATTCGATGACCTCCGGCCCCCCCGCAAGCTCGAGGTCTTCGTGCTCGCCCGACAGTATGGAATTCCACGCCGAACTGGCGCCTTCCTCGTGGCCCGCTACGTTTTCGAGAAGCAGGCTGAATGAGTTGCCTGCCCCGGAAAGCACTTCCCGCCTGGATTGCTTGTCGTAGACACTTTGCAGCGAACCATCCCTTGCGACTTTAACCTTCAGGTATCTGTTTTCGAGGATGTTTTTCGAGGTTTGAAGGCTCGAGGCCCGTTGTGGCCTTTCTCCGGGAAACGCGCGAAGCGTGCGGTACCCGATCGACGGCACGTTCGCCGCCAGAATCAATACCCGCCACTTGGTCCCGTCTTCCGAATGCGACAGGGGCTGATGCAGCACTTCCTCCCCCGCGCCGTCTTTGATAATAAAGCTCTCGACGGGCTCGATGAACCGCAAGTCCGCCTCGACCGCGTCCGTGCGCTCCCAGGCAACAGGATTATAGACGACAACGGGCACGCCCTCGCCGCGAGTGTCGATTCGCGACCCGATGTATTCCAAGCCCTGACGAAGCAGCGCACGGCCTTCTTTCAGAACCGCCTCATAATCGGCTTGCGCGTCGTCGTACACCCGGCCATTTGAGGTGCCCGGGATGGCGTCGTGGAACTGGTAGAGCATAACGGGCTTCCACACCTCGAGAAAATCGACGCGCGGAAAATTGGGTTTGCGCTGGTAAATCGTACCGAGAGCATTGAACTTTTCAGCGGTCAGCAGCAGGTTTTCGCAGTAGCGGTTGTACTGTTTGGCGCGGGCCTGGGAGGTGTAGCTCATTGCGGCAAACCCCGCCAGCGGCTCTTTGACAACAGGCGCCTTGTCGCGCAACGGGTCGACGATTGTATTCAGGTAATTCTCCGGTGTGTCGTACACAAACTTCGGCGCGTTCGGGTCCTGTTGGAGCGCGTGAAGCGTTTCGATATCGGTGTCGCGGGGCCCGCCGCCGTGGTCACCCGCCCCGAAGAACACCATGATGTCGCGGATTCCGAGCGAGGCTTTTGACCAGGCGTCGAACATCTTCAGCGGGTCGCGCGTCCGCAACGCGTTCAAATCGACGCTGTACGTCCACGGCACGCTGCAGCAAAGGATGCGTGTGCCGTCGGTGCCTTGCCACCAGAAGATTTTTTTATTGTCGAGTTGGCCGCGGCCGGGGATATAGTATTCCATCCCGCACCCTTTGAAAATCTGCGGCAACGTATTAGTGCACCCGCTGAAGGAGTCCGGCCCGAACGCAATCTTCGGATCGGCGCCCAGTTCTTCCCGGCTGTACTGGATACCGTAGAGGAAGTTGCGCACGAATGATTCGCCGCTCGGCATGGTGTTGTCCATCTCCGTCCACGACGGGCAGATAACCTTCCACCGGCCTTCCGCGATCCGCTCCTTTATTTGCTCGAACATGGCCGGGTACTCGTCCTGCATGGCCTCGTACAGGGCCATCTGGCTCTGCACGAACGTCAGCGCCGGTTCTTTCTGCATCATTTCCAGGACGCCGCGAAACGTGTCGCGCGCAATGCGGTGGACTGTTTCGTTCCAGCGCCACCGGTATACGGCGTCGATGTGCGCGTGTCCGACCAAGTGCAGCGTGTAATCCGACAACCCCGGCGGGACGGGAACGCTGCTGTCGGTTTCGGCCCGAACGGGCGTCGAAGCTGCGTCGGAAAGGTCTTCGAGCGCAGGCGCGGTGACTGAAGTCATGAAGAGAACAATGAGCGTGGAATTCAATAAGCGCATGGCAGAACTTCCTTGTTGAATGTCGTAGGTTTTACTCAACCTGAACGGCCTGCATCTGCGCCTTTATGCACAGTTCGCCGGCCTTAAAGGCATGCTCCTGGCCCATAGCCTCCTCGGTGCGGTTCATGCAATCCAGGATTAGTTGTCCGTAGTAGGGGCAGCCGACTTTGTCGTGCAGTTCGAGGTGTTCCTCGGCGTCGTTCGTGACAAGGTACAGATGGTCGGTTGTGGAATCCCGCGCAACGTCAATGTACTTGCGCATCTCGATGTAGCCGTCTGTTCCCAGCAGGATGGTTCGGCCGTCGCCCCACGTCCGCAGCCCGTCCGGGGTAAACCAGTCGACGCGGAAGTAGTTGTTTGCCCCATTGTCGCCGACGAGCATGGCGTCGCCGAAGTCCTGAAACTCCGGATAGTCTTTGTGGTGATAATTGGCCACGCGGCTGAACTGCACCTCGGCATCCCTCGCGCCCGTGTAGAAGAGGAACTGCTCGATCTGGTGGCTCCCGATGTCGCACAGGATGCCACCGGTTTTCTCCAGCGAGAAGAACCACTCCGGCCGCGACTCGATATTGAGCCGGTGCGGACCGGCGCCAAGCACCTGAACAACACGTCCGATCACGCCCGCTTTCACCAGCTCACCCGCATAAACAGCGCTTGGCACGCTGATGCGCTCCGAGTAGTAAACGGCATACTTCTGCTCGGTTTGCTCAGCCTTTGCGCGCGCCGCCTTAACCTGCTCGAGCGTGGTGAACGGCGTTTTGTCCGTGAAGTAGTCCTTGCCGGCGTCCATCGCGCGCAAACCCAGCGCGCACCGTTCGGAGGGCACAGCCGCTCCCGCCACCAGGCGCACGGCGGGGTCGTCCAGCACTTCCTGCTCGTCACGCGCGGCTTTTGCCTCCGGAAATTGCTCGCGGAACTTCACCACTTTTGCCGGATCGGCGTCGTACACCCACCTTAACGATGCGCCCGCCTGGTTGAGGCCCTCGCACATTCCGAAGATGTGCCCATGCTCAAGCCCGATTGCCCCGTAAATAAACTCGCCCGGCTCGACCACAGGCCCCGGTTTGAGGAAGGGGGGTCTGGACATTTGGCTCTGCGCCTCCTATTTGACGGCGGCCGGCGATTGCCTGAGCGCGTCCGCCTGCCCGCACACCTTCCTGAAAGCCGCCGCGTACTGTTCGACCAACGCTTCGCTGATCGGCTCGTAATTTGCTATGTCCACCATAATCATTCGCGGATGTAGCGACTCCGTAACCGGCAGCTCGGGCAATCGCATCCGCACCGCGTTCGACGGAGCCGGCAGGCCCACCAGGTGAAGCGCCGGCACGCCTTCGACCAGCGGCAACTCCTTGTACAACGCACAATGGTGAAGGAGGTCGTACCGCATTCCGGCCGCCTTGACGCCTTCGGCCTCCAGCGCCTCGACGAACACGTCGCGCGATACGCCAAGCTCGGCCTCGTCTATCAATAAAATATAGCCGTACCATCCCCCTCGTGTCACGTCCGGCGAGGTGTACGGCGTCTGGATGCCCGTCAGGCCCGCCAATTCAGCGCTCAGCGCGTTAAGCCGCTGGGCTTTGAGGGCGTTGCGCGCGTCCAGCGAACGCAATTGGGCAAGGGCCATCCCAGCGGCCAGCGGGTGAATTCGGTACTTCCAGCCCACGCCCGTATCGGCGTACCGGGCGTACTGCGGGACCGTCAAATCCTTACGGAGGCGGAAGCACGACATTCCAAGCAGCATCGCCCTCTCGTAGAGATCTCTGTCGTTGGTCGTAAGGAAACCGGCCTCGCCGCCAGCCAACGCCTTGCTGCCCTGCATGCTGAAACAGCCCACGTCGCCCAGCGTGCCGGCCTTGCGGCCCTTGTAGGTGGAGCCATGGGCGTGAGAAGCGTCTTCCACCACTTTGAAATTATGTTTTTGGGCCAGGGCGTGGATTGCATCCATGTCAGCCGGGTGGCCCCACAGGTGCACGGGCAAGGCGGCCTTCGTGCGCGACGTGATTCGCTTGGCCATGTCCGCGGGGTCCACGCACAACGTCTTCGGGTCGATGTCGCAGAACATCGGCACCGCCCCGCACTGAAGTATCGCCGCCGCGGTAGCCACCCACGTGAACGAGGGCACCAGCACCTCGTCGCCCGGGCGTACGCCCGCCGCGAAAAGGCCCGAGTGCAACGCCGCCGTACCGTTGTTCGTGGTTAGCGCGTACTTGCACCCGAAATATTCAAGGATGGCGTCTTCCAGCTCGGCCACGATGCCCGACCGAACGGGCATCGAGACAATGTTCGAATCCAGCAGCTTGCCAATCTCCGCGCGTTCCGCCGGCCCTACGACCGAAAGCTTGTTCCCATGTTCGACCCTAACCGCCTTGGGGCCGCCGTGCAGTGCCAAACGTTCCATTACATACACTCCTCCCTGACTTCTGTCAGATATAGCTCAAGCTCCTCATGCATCAACAAGTATAGAAACACCGGAGAGGCTCCTGAATAGATAATCTTGCCAAAAACCTGCACGATTCTCCCCCGTGGGTGCAGGTTGCACTACCGTTCCGCGCTGCCGGTTCCGGCATTTTTTACGGAAACGGCTTCTTTGGGGCTGGGCTCTCTGACTCACATCGCCCGATCCGGTCTGCACGTTAACGGCAACTCCATGCACAATCCTGCCAAAGTAATAAGGAAAGTCCCTTCTGGAAGAATGGCCAGTCGCCAATTACTACTACTGATTCCTCCATAACGTTCTCGAACCTGGACAGACCGGGAACGTGCCACTACTGATATTACTCATTTACTACTGACGAAAAAGAAAAGCCGCATGGAGTAAGATTTGTATACCCATGCGACTCAGTAGTTTTTAATGGAGCGGGACACGGGGTTCGAACCCGCGACATCCAGCTTGGGAAGCTGGCACTCTACCAACTGAGTTAGTCCCGCTCGGTGGGCCTTTTGGGGCCTTGTGAAATTTTATCATTGTGGGCGGGGGTTGTCAATTGGGCGGTGGGAGGCGATTGCCGGGAGACGTTTGGCTGTGTTAGAGTAGCGGGGCGGAATTTGAGGGCCGGTTTGGGAAAACAGCGGGAGATTGGTTTGGGAACGGGGAATACGTCGTTACGGGATTTTCTGCGGCGGGCGGAGAGTTTTGAGTCGCTGGATGAGCGTTCGCTGGAGCTTTTGGCGAAAAACATGGTGGAGCGGTCGTTCGGCGCGGGTGAGTTGATCTGCCGGGAGGGGGAGAAGAGCGATTGGATGTTCGTGATCGCGGGTGGCGAGGTTCGGGTGGTGAAGGATTTGACGGATGGTGCGACGATCCAGGTAGCGGTGCTTTCGCCGGGGGACGTTGGGGGCATCCAGAGCGTGTTTGAGTCGCGGCCGCGGTCGGCTTCTCTTTTGGCGCAGACGGGGGTGACGTTGTGGATGCTGGACCGGGCGACGTTCGAGAACCTTATCCGGAATCACAGCGAGATTGCGATGGCGATGCTGGCTTTCATGAGCCGCCGGATGCGGCGGGATTCGGACAAGCTGGCTTTGTGCTTGCAGTATGTGGGCGATTCGAGCATGCAGCGGTTTTACGAGCGTTGTTCGCCTCAGGAACGGCTGATCCTGGATGCGACGATCTCGAAGATCATGTCGGCGGAGTCTTTGGACGGCATCATGGACTTCCTGTTCGATTCGTTGCGTAGCTTGAGCCCGTGCAACCGTCTTTCGCTGGCGTTTGTGGAGGAAGACGGGGACCGGGTGGTTTCGCATTACACGAAGGCGGATTACGAGCCGTTGCTTTTGAAAAAGGGTTATGCGGGGGATTTGAAGGGGAGCTCGCTGGAGCGGGTTCTGATCAGCCGGCAGCCGCGCATCATCAACGACCTGGCGCAGTACGCGCGGGAGCATCAGAAAAGCGAATCGACGGCGCTTATTTTGGAGGAGGGCATCCGGTCGAGCATGACGTGCCCGCTGATCGTGGAGGGGCGGCCGGTGGGGTTCCTGTTCCGTAGCTGCCGGCACGCGAACGCGTTTGACGACCACCAGTTGCAGCTTCATCTGGCGATGGCGGACCGGTTGAGCCAGGCGGTGGAGAAGGCGTACCGGATCGAGCAGCTTACGTCGGCGAACCAGGCGTATTTCGAGATGCTGGGGTTTGTGAGCCATGAGCTGAAGAGCCCGGTGGCGTCGGCGATGATGCAGGCGAGCGCGCTGCTGGATGGTTATGCGGGGCCGCTCGAGGACAGCCAGCGGCATTTCGTCGAGCGCATCATGCACAAGTGTAAGTACCTGCAGGACCTTGTTGCCGAGTACCTGAACTTGTCGCGGATGGAAAGCGGTCAGCTCGAGGCCAACATAAAGCTGGGGGTCGATGTGGTTGAGGACGTGTTGCGACCGGCGATTGATATTGTGTCGGCCCAGGCGGCCGAGAAGCAGGTCCGGGTTGTGGAAGATTGGCCGGCCGACCTGCCTGCGGCGGAGTGCGCGCCGGATCTGCTGCAGATTGTCACGGTGAACCTGCTGTCGAACGCGGTCAAATACGGTAAACCTGGCGGGGAGGTGCGGTTGAAGGTCGAGCGTCTCCCCCACTCCCTGAATTTTTCCGTGTGGAACGAAGGGCCGGGTTTCCCGCCGGAAGAACGGCCGCGGCTGTTCCGGAAATTCTCGCGGTTGCAGACGCCGGAACTGCTCAAGCAGAAAGGCAGCGGTGTCGGCCTTTACACGACGTGGCGCATCATCATGCTGCACGGCGGCAAGATCGACGCCCGCTCGGAACACGGGAAGTGGGCGGAGTTCTTCTTTTATATACCCCAGCCGCTGCCGAAACCGAAGCAGCCGGCGAGGCGCGCGGTTTCGGAAAGGACGCCGGCGGCCCCGCCGCCTGGCTGATGCTTTTCACGTTTTCCAGCCGGTGGCCACGGTGTTACAGTGGAGTGAAGAAGAGACTGAAGCGGATGGTGTTATGTTTAACTATCCTCTGAACCACCCCGAAAATCAATCAGTTCGAAGACATCGTCGTTGCTTCTCTGCGTTAGCTTGAGTTTTTTGGCCTTGGTATCGCTGAGAAGCCATAGAGCCAAGGTGTCCGTGGGTAATTGCTCAAGAAGCCTGACAGCCGTTATGTTTTTCAAGAACCGGAATCCAACAATTTCTTTGTTATTCTCGTTTATGGTTATTTGCCAGTAATCACTGGGTTCTGAATGTTCGACAACTGAATATTTGTCAGTTGCCTGTGTGTAAAAAGGCAGGAGGATCTTCGACATTTCGGAGGGGAACAAGAGCAGCGTGGTGCAGTTTGTCGCGATCCTGATGACGGTCATGGTGTCTGGTGAGAAGTCCGCCTGAACATAGCCTTCGATGGGCTGTTCATAAGGCAGGATTTCAGTACCATCACCCTGCCCGATTTTTCGCGTTGTTGTTTTTTTCAGTCCCATTTACTCCCTCCTTTTTTTAGCCTTGATAAACATTGTCCCAAACGCCCGATGTTTTTACCTGGAACCGTTTCCTACGACCTCGCTGTTGGATATAAGGTTAACAGCCCTAGAGATCTAACCTTCCGAAAATTCTGCTGCTTCTACTTATGACATTTCAAGTTTAAGATTCACTAAAGTTGCCGGAGGTTGATTTTGGGGATGAGGGTGTCGATTTGGGTTGGGTCGAAGTGGCCGATGTCCCATGACATGGCGTTTGCGGTTCCGGCGGCGATGGCGAGGCGTGTGGTTTGTTCCAAGGGCATGCGTTCCATCAGGCCGACCGCAAAGCCGGCGACGAGTGCGTCGCCGCTGCCTACGGGGTTGACCTCGGTTACGGCGGGTGGGGTTGCGTGCAGGCGTTTTTCGCCGTCCGAGACGATTGCGCCGTTCTTGCCCAGCGAGAGCACGACGAGTTTGACGCCCATCTCGTGCAATTGGCCGATGGCTTCGAGCCGTTTCTTGTCGGTATCGAGGCGGTGGCCGACCAGTTCTTCGGCCTCGGCTATGTTTGGCTTGCACATGTAGGGGGCGGCGTCGAGGCCGGCTTTGAGTTCGGGGCCGTGCGAGTCGAGGATTGTAATCGCGCCGGCATCGGCGGCGCATTTGACCAGGCGTTCGTAGATGCCGTTGATAGCGGGGTCGGGCACGGTGCCGTTGAAGGTGACGACGCGGGCGCCATCGAGGGCGGAGCAGAATGTTTCTTCCAGCTTGCGCGCCTCTTCGGGCGTTACGCGCGAGCCGGGTTCGAAAAATGCAGTCTGCCGGTGCAGCTTTTCTTCGAGCACGGTCGTGATGGTCCGGGTCTGGTCGCCCACCCAGACGGGCGTGCAGGGCACGCCGTCCTGCTGCTCGATCATCTCGACCACGTGCGCACCGGGGTGGCCGCCGACGAGGACGAGGGCGCGGGTTTGGCGGCCGAGGTTTTTCACGGCGCGCGACACGTTCGTGCCCTTGCCGCCGGGAATGCAGGCATACCGGGGGCAGCGCATGAAGGCGCCGACGCGGAGTTCCTCGATGAAGACCGTTTTATCTACGCAGGGGTTTGGGGTGACTGTGAGGATCATGTTTTCAAAAACCAAACGGACCAAAAAGAGGTAAAGGACTTAGAGGACATATGTGTCAGGCTTCAAATCTTTCGAGTGCGGCTCCGGCGGCTCCGATGACGCCGGCATCGCCGCCGAGTCCGGCGGGCACGATTTGGGCGCGTTGTGCGGGCACCTCGAAGGCGTTTGCTTTCACTACCTGTCGGATGGGTTCAAAAAGCATGTCGCCGGCGGCAATCATTCCGCCGCCGAGGATAACCTTTTCGGGGTTGAGCAGGTTCACGAGACTGGTGATGCCGAGGCCGAGCCACGCGGCGGTTTCGGTTATCACCCACTTGGCGAATTCGTCGCCGCCGGCGGCGGCTTCCGAGATCATTTTGCCGGTGATTTTGGACACGTCTTGCCGGGCCATCTTGAACAGCGCGGTGTTTCGGCCCTGTTCGATGCCTTCGATGGCGGTGCGAACCATACCGGTTACGGAACCGTAGGCTTCGAGGCAGCCGTGGCTGCCGCAGCCGCACAACCGGCCGCCGCGCATTACTTTGAGATGGCCGACTTCGGCGGCGGTACCGTCGATGCCGCGCAGCAGCCTTCCAAACACCACAATGCCGCCGCCCACGCCCGTGCCCAGGGTAAGCATCACGATGTCCTGTGCGCCCTGGCCGGCGCCGAGCCAGAATTCGCCGTAGCAGGCGACGTTTGCGTCGTTGTCGACAAAACACGGGAAGCCGAGACGTTTGTTCATCTCCTCGGCGAGCGGTACGTTCTTCCACTTGGGCAGGTTTGGCGGGCTGTACACGACGCCCGTCTGCCAGTTCATTGGTCCCGGCGCGCCAAACCCGGCGGCCAGCACGTCGCTGCGCGATGCGCCTGCTTGTTTGAGCGCGGCATCGGCGCTGGCGGTCATGGCGTCCATGACGGCCTCGGGCCCGCCGTCGGCATCCGAGGGGCGGGAGTCTTTAGCGAGGATGCGCTTGTCGCGCGTGACGACGGCGCTCTTGACGAATGTGCCGCCGAGATCAACGCCAATAATCAGCTCGTTCACGATGTTTCCTCCACGTCGGGTTTCAGGGTGCTTACGTACTCGATGGCGCGGCGCATCCGGGCGAGGCTGTTTTCCTTCCCGAGCAGTTCGGCCAGCTCGAAGAGGCCGGGGCCGACGCTTTTTCCGGTTAGTGCAAGGCGCGTGGGGTGGACGTACCGGCCGAGGCTGTTGCCCGTGCGTTGTACGAGGCCTTCGTACTCCTTGTGCAGGGCTTCGCTGGTCCATAGGGGCGCCTGTTCCATCGCTTCGAGGGCCTCGGCCATGATTTTCAGCGCGTCGGGTTTCGTCCAATGTTTCTTTGCGGCTTTCTCTTCATACTGCGTCGGGTCGCTGAAGAAAAAGTCGGTATAGGGGACGATTTCGTTGAGGGTTTTGATTTTTTCCTGGCAGATGGCCGTTATTTGTGTGAGCCATTCCTGGGACTTTCCGCTGGTGTCGAGGCCGGCTTCGTGCATGCGCGGGATTACGCGGTCGCGGAGATCCTCGACCGAGAGCCTTCGGATGTGCTGGCCGTTCAGCCACTGCACCTTTTTCAAGTCAAACCGCGATGCCGACGAGCTGGCCCGTTCGAGCGTGAACTTCTCGACGAGATCCTCGCGGGTAAGCAGTTCCTGTCCGTCTTCGGGCGTCCATCCGAGCAGGGCGAGGTAGTTGATAAGTGTCTCGGCGAGATAACCATCCTTGCGCCAGTCGAGGACGTTTGCACCGTGCTTGCGTTTGCTGTACCGCTGGCCCTGCTCGTCGTGCACGAGGGGCATGTGGGCGAATTTCGGCACGGGGTAACCGAGCGCCTTGAACAACATGACGTGGCGGGTCGTGTTGGTGAGGTGGTCGTCGCCGCGGATGACGTGGGTGATCTCCATCAGGCCGTCGTCAACCACCACGGCGAGATGAAAGATCGGGGCGCCGTTCGGCTTTACGATCACGAAATCGTCGAACTCCTTGTTTTGCGTTCGCACGGTACCCTGGATGATGTCTTCGACCACGGTTTCGCCTTCCGGCACTCGGAATCGAATCACGAAGGGCGCGTCGCCCTTTTCGGACACCTGATCCGGTGTCAGTGCGCGGCATTTGCCGCTGTACCTCGGCGGGCGTTTTTCGGCCGCGGCGCGTGCGCGCTCGGCATCGAGTTCTTCCTTGGTACAGAAACATTTGTAGGCCTTACCTTCGTCGAGCAGCCGCTTGGCTTCACGCTGGTAGAGGTGCATGCGCTGTGACTGGCGGTACGGACCGTAATCGCCCTTCTCGGGTATGTGCTGGAACGCCGGCCCTTCGTCCCAGTCCAGGCCGAGCCATGACAGGCAGTCGAGGAGGACGTCGGCGTATTCGGATTTGCTGCGCTCGACGTCGGTGTCTTCGAGGCGCAAGATACAGGTTCCGCCGGTGTGCCGGGCGACGAGCCAGTTGTACAGGGCTGTTTTTGCGTTGCCGATATGAAAGAAACCCGTCGGCGACGGGGCGAAACGAACCCGGACTTTGTCCATAAATGAAAAAGCTCCCTTGCTCCCAAAAAACAATTATTTAATGTACCACACGGCCGGCGGTCGAATTGCGCCTAACGATACAAGATTCAGGTGGTGTGCTTCCAGTTTGGTGGCCGGTGGTTGGTGGCCGGTGGCCGGTGGCCGGTGGCCAGTGGCCGGTGGTTGGTGGTGGCTCACCCGGGGCTTGAATGGTACCGACGGGATTGCGCCGACCGGAGACGGTCGGACGTCGGCATTCCGCTATCGCTGTATGCCTCCTGCTAATGACATGGTCGGGCTTGAGTGCCAAGAATTGGCTCACCCAAGGCTTGGGATGATACCGCCGGGATTGCCGCGTCGGCGTTCCGCTATCGCTCCACCGCCTCCTCGCAATGACAGGTGGGAGATCGGGATTGCTGTCGCTTGTCATTCTGGGAATCGCTGCCGGAAGCGGTGCGGGGCTCGCAATGACAGGTGGCGGTGGGGAACTGCGACGATTGGGACGATTGGGACGATTGGGACGGTTGGGATGGTTGGGATGGTTGATCACCGCCGCCACCGCCGCCCGGTCGCGCGGGAGCGCGACCCCACCGAATTCTTTGCGGGAGTCGTGCCCTTGACTGGGGAAGGGGGCGGCGGTAATCTGCTGCATACAGACGTCGATATGGCAATCGTATTTTTAACGGGAAAGGGTGGACACCATGGCGACAAAGCTTATTTCACGCAGGAATTTCATGGGCGCGACGGCGGCGGCGGCGGGGGCGGTTACGTTTGGCGCACCGGCCATTCTGCGTGCGCAGAACCTTAATGAAAAGCTCGACATCGCGGTGATCGCCACGGGCGGTAGAGGCGGGAGCAATCTTCAAGCGGTGGAGTCCGAGAATATTGTGGCGTTGTGCGACGTGAACGACAAGTCGCTTGCGCCGGCGAAAAAGAAACACCCAAAGGCTCGGGCGGTTTACGATTTTCGGAAGCTTTACGACCACGCCAACGAGTTCGACGCCGTTGTGATCAGCACGTGCGAGCATACCCACGCGTTCGCGACGCTTCCGGCGCTTCAACTTGGCAAGCACGTGTATTGCGAGAAGCCGCTCACGCACGACATCTGGGAAGCGCGGGTGATCCGCGAGGCCGCGGCGAAGGCGAATGTGGCGACGCAGCAGGGCACGCAGATCCATGCCAGCGACAACTACCGCCGGGTTGTCGAGCTCGTGCAGTCGGGGGCTATTGGGCCGGTGACGGAAGCGCACGTGTGGGTAGGCCGGGCGTGGGGTTGGCAGACGAAAGAAGAAGCCGAGGCGGCGAAGGACATTGTGTTCGTTCAGGAGCGGCCGAAGGAAGCCGATCCGGTTCCGGAGGGTCTGAATTGGGACCTCTGGCTCGGGCCGGCACCGGCGCGGCCTTTCAACAACGTGTATTTTCCCGGGCCGAAATGGTATCGGTGGTGGGATTTCGGCAACGGGACGATGTCGGACATGGGCAGCCATTTGAACGATCTGCCGTTCTGGGCACTGAATTTGAAAATCCCGCTGACGGTTGAGGCCAGCGGCCCGAAGCCGCACCCTGAGATTGCGCCGGCTTCGATGAAGGCCGAATATACTTACGGTGCGCGGGGCGACATGCCGCCGGTGAAGCTGACGTGGTACCAGGGAAACATGAAGCCGAACCTTTGGAACGAGAAGAAGATCCCGCCCTGGGATATGGGGATACTGTTTGTCGGTGAGAAGGGAATGCTGCTTTCGGATTACCAGAAACACTTGCTGCTGCCGGAGAAGGATTTTGAGGGTTTCGTGCGGCCCGAGCCTTTTATTCCGAAATCGCTGGGGCATCACGCGGAGTGGATTCACGCGTGCAAAACGGGCGAGCCGACGACGTGCAACTTCGAATATGCGGGCTGGCTCACCGAAGCCAACCATTTAGGCAACGTCGCGTACCGCGTGGGGAAAAAGCTGGAATGGGATCCGGTGGCGTTGAAGGCGAAGAACGCGCCGGAGGCGGATGAGTTTATCCGGCGCGATTATCGGGCGCCGTGGAAGCTGGCGTAGTTATAGTGTGTGGCGGTTTTCTTTGGCTTTGGTGGGCATCGCGGGGGAACGTTTCGGGCAACAAAGCAGGGTCGGCGGTTGACTACTTGAATTGGAGCGAGTAGAGGTCGGCGTCGCGCATTATTATGCGGAGACGGATTGGTTTGCCGGCGAGTTTCGCGAGGTTCCAGCCGTTTTTCCAGGGCGCGACGCGGTCGAGGGCATCTCCGAAGATTTCGGGAGCGTCTTTGAGGGTGAATCCCTCAATTGGCGCGCCGGATTCGTCTTGAATTTCGATTTTGATCATGCCGGCGGCCGAGGTGGAAAAGTTCAGCACAAGCTGCTCGCCCTGGAAAATCAGGGGTTTGGTGAGGAACTCGCCGCCGTCGCCGCCGGCGTGCATGGAGACGAACCCGTCGATGCGGAGCGTGAACCGGCGCAACAGACTGCTGTTGCCGGTCCAATAGCTTTCGGTAGCATAGAGGGACAGTTCGGGCGGGGCATTTTGGATGGCCGACTCGGTTTCGACGACGTGCCAGGCGATGTAGTTGTCGCCGTATGCCCAGTTGTCTTTTGTGCGGAGGCCGGGGCGGAGGAAGGCTTCGTCCCATCGTTTGAACGTGAGCCGGTCGCGGCTTGTCATCAGCAGGGCATCGGTGACTGCCATGCCGTAGCGGTCTGAGCTGGTCGAGCGCAGGCGGCGGTGTTCGACGTCGGGCAGGGCCTCCATCGACGGGGACCAGCCGCGCTCGCTGTACCGGGTCGGGAAGCCGATCAGGATGTGGGGAGCGCGGTAGTAGGGCTTGACCTGGTTGGTGTACAGGGGCACATCGGGGCGGCCGGGAAACTTGATCATTTCGGGCTCGGTCCAGTGGATGAAGTCTTTTGAGGTGGCAGTTCTTATGTCGCGGATGCCGTCGTGGAAGTCGCGGATGTAAGCACGGTAGGCGCCGAGGGTGGCGTCCCAGAAGGCGATGTTCTGGGTGTCGAAATAGCCCTTGGTCATCACGGGGAGTTCCTGCACGAGTGACCAGTGGATTCCGTCGGCCGATTTGAAAGCGAGCACGCCGCGCGGTTCCTGAACGGCGGAGGCGATAGTTTTGTACCGTGCGTCGGGCGGGCAATCTGGGTTCTCGTCGATTAAGGGTGTGAAGTCGTGGCTGCCCCGGCCCATCCAGACGATGTTGTTGTCGGTCGAGCCTTCGAACTCGAACAGGCCGAGGTTGGGCTTGACCCAGTGTATTCCGTCCTTGCTCTCGGCATAGGCTCCGAAGGTGTCGTGCGGGATGTTGAGTTTGCCCTGTTGCGGGTCGAGATGCCAGGCCTTGTAGTACATCCGGTAGATATCGCCGTCTTTGAAGACGGTGTGGTAGCCGCAGCCGCTGCCCTCCCAGGGCTCGTCGTGGACCATGACAATTTCGCGGGGGACGGGGTGGTGCAACCTCAGGCCGACGCCGCCCGAGGTCGAATCTACGAGGTAATCGTCGACAAGCAGCTCGAGCCGCGAACCGATAACAATTGGCGCGGCATAGGCTGGCTGCACGGAAGCGAGTACAAAAAGTGAAAGAAGCAAGCTGGTGAAAAAGTGGCGGTGGCCGCGAAAAGCAGGGACAGAGGTAGTGGTGACAAAGTGGCGGCGGCCGCGAAAAGCAGGGACAGACACCCTTTTAAAACTGCCAAAAGGGGTGTCAGTCCCTGTTTTTCGCTCGTGTTGTTTATAGATCATTGTTCACTAATTCTTCCAAGGGTTTCGGGGGCCTGCCGAAGGGCAACAGGCTGACGAGGGGTCCGACGGTGAGACCGGTAAGGAGCGCGACGGGCATGATCCATATGAAGCTGAGGTCGAACCACCCGAAGTAACCGACGCCGATGGCCATGACGGCGCTGGCGACGCCTCCGGTGAATGCGCCGGGGGGCGTGGCCCATTTGATGAAGAAGGCCATGAAAAACAGCACGAACAGCGGGGCCGTGAGCAGGTTGACCACCTTGTGGCTCACTTGCAGGAGGTTCCCGCTGACCTGGCTGACGCCAATGCTCAACGCGATCACGGTAAGGCCGACCGCAACGGAGATCCACCTGGTCCGCCGGAGGTTCTGGAGTTCGGTTTCTACGCGTGGCTTGCGCCGGAAGCGGTCGATGAAGTCGACGGCGATCACGGAGGATGCGGAGTTGACGCCCGAGGAGAGGCTGGACATTGCCGCGGCCAGCAGGCCGGCAATTACGAGGCCGGTTATGCCTTTGGGCAATCCGATTACGATAAATGTCGGGAAGAGTTGATCGGAGTTGGTATGTATGTCCTTGCCCGCGGGCAGGAGTTCGGGGTTTTGCGAGAAGAAGGCGAACAAGGCGAGCCCCATCACGGCCAGAAACAGGCCGACGCAGACGTCCACGACGAGGTAAATGGCCACGACGCGGCGGGCCGACTTCACGTTTGGCGTGGCCTGGTAGCGCTGTATGGCCATCTGGTCGGAACCGGCTGTGCACACGTGCCAGCAGAAACTGGCCGTCATGGCGCCCATGATGGTAAGCCGTGCGTCGGGGTCGAACGTCACTTTCAGGGGGTCCCATCCGGGCGCCCACTGGGTGGGCCACCACTGGCTGACTCCGCCCATTTTGATTGTGACGAGGGCGAGGGTGAGTCCCGCTCCGCCGAACAGGATCATGGTCTGGACGACGTCGGTCATGACGACGGCGCGGAGGCCGCCCATGCTCGTGTAGGCCACGGTGATGCATCCGAGCACGGCGCAGACGTAGGGCGTGGCCGATTCGGGCCAGCCCAGCAAGGGGATAAGGACTTTGCTGCCGGTCGCATAGATGATGACGGACATCCACAGCAGCCTCAGGGACAGGAAGAACAGCGAGCCCAGCATGCGGACGCTCAGGCCGAGGCGTTTTTCGAGCAGCTCGTAGGCACTGGTTATCTTGAGCCGCATGATGAACGGGACGAGCACGAAACCGGTCACCAGGAAGGACAGCGGGTAGCCGAGGTATTGGCCGGCGATCATCGGTCCGTGCTTGATCATTTCGCCGGGCACGGCGAGGTACGTCAGCGTGCTTAGCATCGAGGCGAACATCGAGAGGCCGACGACCGAGGAACGCATGCTTCGTCCGCCGAGCAGGTAGTCCTCGCGGGTCCGTGTCCGCACGGCGTAATACCACCCGACGCCCATCATGCCTGTGAAGTAAGCCACCACCACCACCCAGTCAAGTGCAGTCATTCAATCGCTCCGTCTCAAAAAAACCACAACCGGGAATCCACAGTTTATTTCGCCGTGTACCCGCCGTCAACCGGCACATTCGCGCCTGTAACGTAACACGATGCGTCGCTCGCGAGAAAGACGGTTGCGCCCATGATGTCCGTTTCGTTCGCGAGGCGGCCGAGGAATGTCCGCTCGCCGTACTGCCTCACGAACGGCTCCGGGTGGTTGGGGGTTTGGAGCCCGCCGGGCGAGAGGCAGTTGCAGCGCACGCCGCGTGGCCCGTAATAGCTGGCGATGAAGCGCGTGAAGTTGATCATGCCGCCTTTGTGGAAGAAGTAGTCGGGGGCCCAGCCGTGCATGTCGGTGCCGCGGTAGATTGTTGGGTCGGGCGCGACCATTCCCTGGATTGAGCCGATGTTGAGGATCGAGCCGCTCCCGCGCCCGGCCATGGCGTCGCCGAAGGCGCGCGTGACGACGAACAAGCCGGTGGCGTTGACGCGCATGCTATCGGCGAAGGTTTCGGCGGGGCTTTGGTATCCGTTTTTCATTGGGCGGGTCACGGCGTTGTTGACGAGCACGTCGATTTTGCCAAACCGGTCGAGGAACCTGTCTCGCAGGTCGAGAATTGACTGTTCGTCGGCCTGATCGTACTGCATTGGCTCGACTTTCAGGCCTTCCGTTCGCAACGCTTCGGCAAACTGTTCGAGCGCGGCGAGATTTCGAGACGCCACCACTGTTTGGGCGCCCGCCTCGGCCAGGGCGCGGACAATCTGGCGGCCGTACAGGCCGGCCCCGCCCGTTACCAAGGCGGCTTTATCTTTCAGGCTGAACCAATCGAGAACCGGCATTTATCTCTCCGTCAAAGTTGACGGCATGGTACTCTATCGCTTCTAATAGGCACAAGGGGATTACGGATTCCGAATTCAGGATAGCAAGGAGCGTTGCATGCATGAAAGTGTAGTGTTGAGGAAGTTGAGAAACGGCGAAGCGGTGTGGTGCGCCAAAACGAACCTGACCGACCCGAGCGTGGTGGAAATCATGGGCTACGCCGGGGTGCATTGCGTCTGGTTGTGCATGGAGCACGGGCCGATCGATTTTGAGAGTGTGCACAACCAGGTGCGGACGGCCAAAATGGGCGGTATGGACGCGATGGTGCGCGTTGCCAAGGGCTCCTATTCAGATTTTATCCGGCCGTTCGAAATGGACGCGACGGGCATCATGGCGCCGCACTGCATGTCGGCCGACGAGGCGCGTGAGATCGTCCGGGCCACGCGGTTTCATCCGATTGGCCGGCGCGCGCTTGACAGCGGCAATTCCGACGGGCCGTTTTGCATGCGTCCGCTGGAGGAGTACGTCCGGTTCGCCAACGAGCAGCGGTTCGTTATTGTGCAGATCGAGGATAAGGAGGCTATCGATTGCATGGAAGACATTCTGGCGGTTGATGGGATCGACGTTTTCTTCCTCGGGCCGGCCGACCTGTCGCACAGCTACGGTGTGCCGGGCGAGTTCGACCACCCTCTCGTCCAGGACGCGGTGAAAAAGCTGGCGGTGCTTGCCAAGAAGTACAACCGGTTCTGGGGCCTGCCGTGCACGCCCGAGGACGCGCCGCAGCGGATTAAGCAGGGCGCGCGGTTTCTGGCCGCGGGCTCGGATGTGGTGGCCATCGCGCAAAAGTTTAGAGATATGCGGGCCGGTTATGAGCAGGCCGGGTTGAAGTTCAAGCCAAAGCTCTAGCGCAAAACTTTAAAAAGAAAAGAAGCTAAAGCGTGCGAGAAGAGCGCTGAAGCGCCCTCATTACGCTATTATGGCTTTGAAACACCCCGGCTGAAGCCGGGTGCAAAGTGGAGCCGGCTGAAGCCGGCTAAGTTGTGGAAGAATGAATGCTTGTTGCGGTTCACTGCCTTTGTCGCGGCTCAATGCCTTGCTGCGGTTCAGTGCCTTTTTACGGTTCAGTGCCTTTTTACGGTTCAGTGCCTTTTTACGGTTCAGTGCCTTTTTACGGTTCAATGCCTTTTTACGGTTCAATGCCTTTTTACGGTTCAATGCCTTTTTACGGTTCAGTGCCTTTTTACGGTTCAGTGCCTTTTTACGGTTCAATGCCTTTTTACCGTTCAATGCCTTTTCGCGGTTCACTGCCTTTGTCGCGGCTCAATGCCTTGTTGCGGTTCAGTACCCTCGTCGCGGCTCAATGGCTTGCTGCGGCTCAACGCCCTTGTCGTGGCTCAATGGCTTGCTGCGGCTCAATGGCTTGCTGCGGCTCAGCGCCATTGTCGTGGCTTAATGGCTTGCTGCGGCTCAGCGCCCTTGTCGCGGCTTAATGGCTTGCTGCGGTTCAGTGCCCATTAGATGCCGGCGGTTGTAAAAAGTGGGAGCGAGGAAAATATGATGCAAAAAAAGATTTCGCTTACGCGGCGCGGCTTTTTGGGGGCCGCGGCGGGCGCCGTTACGATTGCGGGCGTCTCGGGAGCCGCGGAAAAAGAGAAGCCCTTCATTAAGAAACTGGGGACAATCGACCTGGACCTTGTGGAGACCTCGCCGGTTGTGTTTAAGAACCGTCTGTACCGGTTCGAGTACGTCCGGCCGGGCTACTGGAACAATAAAACGGGCGATTCTTACTTCCGGTTCGTCGATCGCAACGGCGAATTCGGGCGTGCGTTTGGAAAAGGCCACCATCTTGGGAGCGCGGCCGTTTTCGACGATCTCGCCGTCGTCACGGCCGTCAACATCTGGGACGGCGAGCGGGTGGAGATGTTTATTTCGCGCGACTTGGAAAACTGGGAGCAGAGGACCGCGCTCGACCTGGCCGGCTACGGGCTGTTCAACACGTCGTTGTGCAAGGCGGATGACGAGTATGTGCTGATGTTTGAAGTCGGAAAGCCGCCGGAAGTGGCGGGCCGCCGGTTCACGGCTCGGTTCGCCAAATCGCCCGACCTGCGCAGTTGGACGCTCACCCCGCCGGAATGCACCTACTCGAAAGACCGCTATACGGCGCCGCATTGCCTGCGATATCTCGACGGCAAGTATTACAACTTTTATCTCGAGTCGGTGAAAGGCGGCTGGGAGCAGCGCGTGGTGCGGTCGGCCGACTTGATCGACTGGGAGCCCAGCCGGTACCCGGTGTTGCAGGCTTCGCCCGAAGACAAGCAGATCGCCAACGAGAAACTTACCGAATCGCAACGGGAGATTATCGAGAAGGCAGAAAATTGCAACAATTCGGACATCGATTTCTGCGAGTTCGAGGGCGGGCTTGTTATCAATTATTCCTGGGGCAACCAGCACGGGACGGAGTTTCTCGCCGAAGGGACGTACGATGGAACCGAAGAGGAATTCTTGAAGGGCTGGTTTATCTAGCAGTTCTTTAGCCGGGGCTGGCCGCCTTGGTTTTTGGGGTTTGCGGGTTTTCAGGGGCATAAGACTTTGTAAAACTTGATGTGGGCTTGACTTGTTCAGGGGGCGTTTTTGCAAGAAGCTCTTGCTGCCGTGTATACTTTGTATGAATTTTGCTGATCTCGAGGCAGCCGGAAAAAATTTTTTGACGGAAGAGGATTGGGGACTATGGCAAGACCGAAGAGTTTCCTTGTCCCGGGGGGGGTATTCTGCAAATTTATTAAACCCGAAACAGGGATTGTATGAGGTAGCTGTGTTGTGGCGAGGATTCTTCTTGTAGACGACGATGTGCGTACGGTCGATTTTATTCGCAATAATTTCCGCAACGCGGGCCACGAGTGCCTGGTTGCCGACCGCGGCGACAAGGCTTTGGAGATGGCGCGGAAGCACGGGGTAGATCTGCTGGTCTTGGACGTGATGCTTCCGGGGGGCACGTCGGGTTTTGAGATATGCCGCCAGGTGCGGGCGGATTCGCAGCTTTACACGCTGCCGGTGCTTATCCTTTCGGCGATGTGCGAAGACGAGGAAGTGGTGCATGGTCTTGCGCAGGGGGCAGACGATTATGTGACGAAGCCGTTCGACGTGCAGAACCTCATCCAGCATTGCGAAGCGCTGGTACGGACAAACAACGACACGCGCTCGCTGGACGAAGTGACGTCTCTGCCCAACGGCAGCGCAATCAAGCGCGAGGTTCAACGGCGGGTTAGCCGGGGAGAAATTTTCGCGCTGGCGTGCGTCGAGCTGCTTCATTTGCGTGAGTTCGCGTACCGTTGCGGGCAGGACGCGCGGCAAAAGGCCATCCGGCACCTGGCGCGGGGTTTGTGCATCTGCGGCCGGGAACTTCCCGGCAGCGGTTTTATGGTGGGCCATATGGGTGGTGGGTACTTCGTGAGCATCATCAGCCCGGAGCACGTCGAGCTTTACTGCCGGCGCGTTTTGCAGGTGTGGGAACATCACCTGCCGGCGTTGTACGAAAACGTGGGAGTTGGCCAGGCCTACAAAGACACGGTCGCCGGCACGTCGTCGAACAAGATGCCGATTTTGAAACTGCTGGCCTGCGTATCGGCGCGTTCGCGCAAGGAAACCCTGAACTCGAAGGAACTTTTCGACGTTCTGATGAAGATCCGTTCCAACGCCCTGGCGCGGCAGGAGGGCGGCATCTACATCGACCGCCGGGGATAAGAAAACGTTCTTAGTTGGCAGTTCTCAGTTGGCAGTTGGCTCGAAGATTCGGTTGACCGTTTCGCCGATGATTTGGTCTTTGATTTGGCGGTGTTCTTCGGCTTCGGGGGTGTCGATTTTGGGGTAGCGTTCGCCGGCGACCTTTTTGACGGGCGTGCCCGGTTTCCCTTTTGGCCATAAACCGTGGTGGACGCGCACGGTCCGCAAGTTGCCCGCCTCATCGCGCACGCGCCAGTAGTGCTTGTAGTAGCGGTAGGCGGGCCGGTGGCGCTTTTTCATGCCGCTGAGCCAGTTGCGCGTTTTGTAGGCTTCTTCCACCACCCCCTGGTAGGCCTGCTTGCGCTGATAGCTGTCGTTGACGAAGAAGACCGCCGTGCCGATCACAAGCGCCAGAATTACGCCAGCGGTTCCGAGCGTTTTCCGGTTCTGTAACGGAAACGACATGCCGCGAGTATAACAGATCCTCCCGGTCCCGTCTCAATCGTCGATTTTCAGACTGCCCCACTTTACCCACTGCTCGTGCTCGATCTTCATGGCAAAGCCACAAACGACAGAAAGCAGAACCAACAGGACGATCGTGCCCCCGGCCAATTGCAGGCCGAACATGCCGAAGAATGTCGCGGTCAGAATGGTCCTTCCGGAGGGGTGGGTCAGCCAGGCTAGAAAGAGTAACGGGCCTATTATGAGCACGAAATTGAAGCACAAGAACACGCACGTTGCCACGCCCTTGCGCCAGGCAGGGGCGGCCGTTTCCCTTGACATCGCACGGCGAAGACCGGTCATGTCGGTCAGATACCAACCAACGAAGATAAATACGGCGGCTACAGAAATAAAGCCCACCGCTGCAAGGCTGCAAGAAAGGCAACTCGACTGCCCGCGCGACATGAAGCCCGCCCATTTCGCCACCAGAAGCGGGAGCACACATACCGCCATGGCGGAGACTTCAAACGCCGTGCGCACCAGCGCAAAATGGAACCTGCTTTCGCCCTCGTCCTTTTCGAAGTAGGCGTCCAAGAACCGCCAGTTCGGGATGCGCGCGCAGGCCAGCCGCTCCAGCGCGGGGACGCTGGCCTGTAATTCTTTGCGGATTACGTCGGGGTCGCCGAGTTGTTCGACCGCCTGGGCGGATGCGGCCGGTTCATCGAGTCCCTCGTCAACCAGGGCCTCGGCCTTATGTACCAGGTGGGCGAGAAGTTCCTCGCGCATCTTGTTCTTGCGCGCCAAAGCAGCTTGAACGGGCCGCACGATACGTTCGACATGCACCTTGAACTGTTCCATGGCTACGCCTCCACGATACGGCCTACGACGGCCACAAAGTTGCGCCACGAATCCCGGCGCCGCGCCAGTTCGCGCTTACCCTTGGCGGTTAATCGGTAGTTTCGCCGGCGAGGACCGCGACGGTTCTCTCCCCCACTCTCCCAGGCACCCTTGATCAACCCGCTCTCCTCCAACCGGTACAGGGCCGGGTAGAGGGTTCCTTCTTTGAGTTTCAACGCGCCGCACCCCGCCTCTTCAAACCGCTGCAGGACTTCGTACCCGTGGGCCTGGCCCCGTTCGAGGACGGCCAGCACCATGGTTTCGAGATGTCCGCGCAACTCGTTACCCTGGATTGGTGTTGTCATGCTATATATTTAGACACACTGGGTATGTTTTGTCAAGGGGAAAATGTTGGGTGTGCATTGGGGGCCAATGGGACGATTGGGACAATTGAGACGATTGGGACCTCCGCCGCCACCGCACCGTCGCGCGGGAGCGCACCGGCCACCAGCGCACCGGCCACCGATGACGGGTGGGCGGGCGTATTCGCTAATCAGCGTTGGGCTTCGGTACAATCTGTAGGTTATGAAGAAACTGATTCAACTGGTAGTGGGCGTTCTGCTTGGGGCGCTTTTGTTGTGGCTGGTGTTTCGGGGCACGGATTGGAATGAAGTGCTTCGGGCAATCGGTGCGGCGGACCCGTTCTGGCTGGGGATCGTGGTGGTGCTGATCCTGCTATCGTTCGTTGCGCGTGTCCAACGGTGGAGCTACATCGTCCGGACGGCGAAGCCGGTGCCGTTCCGCCACCTGTTCAGCGCGACGCAAATTGGTTTTCTGGCCAACTTCACGCTTCCGGGCCGTGTGGGCGAGATTGTGCGCGCCGTCGTGTTGACTCGGCTTGACAAGTTGCCGTTCACGAAATCGTTCGCCATGGTGGTGCTGGACCGGATCACGGACCTGTTCGGCCTGTTTGCCATTGTACTCGTTACAATTTTTGCGTACACGCCGAAAAAAGGGGAGATTCACGTTCCTGCATCGACACTGGGTTTTCCCATCACGTTTTCTGTTCAGAACATACAGCGCGGCCAGATTGCGGCCGTTGTCAGTCTTGTTGTTCTGGTTTCTTTCTTCGTTCTGCTATATGTCAAACAGGACCTGATGCTGCGGGTTTCAGACCGTTTCTGGTCGCGGTTCTCGAAGAAACTGGCCAACAAGGTTCACACTTGGCTTAAGCATTTTGCGGAAGGCCTTCACATCTTCCGTTCCGGTTCGGACATGGCGAAGTCCATCGGGTACAGTCTTCTGGTTTGGGCGATTGCGATGCTCGCGTTGGCCGGCATGATGCGCGCGTTCGACGTGGACGTGCCGTGGTACGGCCTTTTTGTAATGCAACTGCTGCTGGCCGTTTTTATCAGCGCGCCTGGCGCTCCTGGGTTTGTCGGTCAGTTTCACGCGCCGATCGTGATTGGGTTGGTGATGTTTGTTCCAGGGATTGAAGATTCCCGCGCGAAAGCCGTGGCCATAATGATGCACCTGCTTAACCTTGTGCCGGTAGTGGCGGTCGGCCTGGTTTGTCTTTACACGGAAAAACTGGGCCTCGTGGAGCTGGCGCGGGACTCCTCCCAGTCAGAAACCGAACTCGGCGACGCCGAGGAAACGAGCCCGGCGATGAAGTAGAGCGCAAAGCTTCTGTGGCGCCCCTTCAGGGCTGTTCGTAGGGGGTAGTAGTCCCGCCACCTGGGGCGATGCCCCAGGCTATCGTGTTACCGGCCCTTCAGGCCTACGTGCGGCAGCTTGGCGTGCAGAAAGAAGTCACTTTTCTTTTGCGATCACCGTGACCGGCGGTTTGGGCTGCTCATGACATGGCTTGGGCTTTACATCAAAAACTGCCTCACCCGGGCTCAGCGCAGATACCGCCGGGATTACGCCGACCGCGGACGGTCGGACGTCGGCGTTCCGCTATCGCTCCACCGCCTCCTCGCAATGACAGGTGGGAGATCGGGATTGCTGTCGCTTGTTATTCCGGGAATCGCTGCCGGAGGCGGTGCGGGGCTCGCAACTGCGGGAGAAAAAAACCTCTTTGTGCTCTATGCGCTCTTTGCGGTCGCTTTCTTTGGCCCACCCAGGGCTCGGGACAATATTGCCGGGATGGTCGCACGTTGGCACTTCGCTCTCGCTCCATGCCTGCCGCTAACAAATCGGCCGTGCCGCTAGGCTTCCGGCTTTGCTACCTCGTCCATCGTAATGTAGCCGTCGCTGTTGGCATCGAGACGGTCGAATGCTTCGCGCAGGAGCGGCGGGAAAAAAGCGGCCGCTTCCTCGTAGGAGAGTTTGCCGTCGCCGTTCTTGTCCAACTGCACGGGATCGAGTTTTTGCGGCCGTGCGGGCGGTTGGCGCCGCGGGGGGACCCCCGGCATGCGCATGTCATCGCGCGACAAGAAGCCGTCGCCGTTGCGGTCGAGCCGGCTGAACATCTGCTCGTTGGCGTTCGGGCTTGCCATGAATTCTTCTTTTGACACCTTGCCGTCACCGTCCTTATCGGCACGCCCGAACAGCCCGGGCACACGGCCGGCATTCCGGCCGGCCGGGCCGGCGGGTGCGTCTTGGACCGTAACGATGCCGTCGCCATTGCGGTCGAGCTTGCTGAAGCGCTCGGCGGTCATCTTCGGCATGGCGGCTTGTGCTTCTTCGAGGGTTAGTTTGCCGTCTTTGTCGGCGTCGGCGCTTTTAATCAGGTGCTGAAACTGAGCACCGGGCGGGGGGGCCATTTCTTTGCGGTTGACTGTTCCGTCGTTGTTTTGGTCGAACTGGTCGAACTTTTCCCGCCGGATGTTTGGAAAAGCGGCCGACAATTCCTCAAACGTCACCGAGCCGTCCTTGTCGGCGTCAGCCTTTTGGAACATTCCTCTTTGGCCGGAGGCCGGCCTGGATTTTGGCTCTTGCGCGGCCGCCGCCGTGCATAGAGTTGCCAGTAAAATTGCCGTCACGAAACACGCCGTCAGGTTTTTCATAGGTGTCGTTTCCTTTTTTGGACGTTGATTTAACCACTGCCAGTCACGCAGTCTAACCCCCGGAAGGTTTTAAAGTTCCCTTGCACCACAGTAGCGTTTTCTCTGCAGTTTTCTCAATTTGCCGTTGCTTTTTGACGGCGTGTTGTGGCAAAAATTACGGATGCTTGACAATGCACGGCTTGCGAAACTGTTTCAGAAGGCTTACTCGAATGCTTCGGCGCCTTTTTTGGTGCGGGCTCCTGGGCGCGTTAACATCATCGGGGAGCATACAGACTACAACGGGCTGCCCGTACTGCCCATGCCCATTTTGCAGGACATCCGGGCCGCTTGCGCGCCCCGTCCCGACTGCCGGGTGCGCCTTCGCAACGCCGATCCCGCATTTGCTCCGGCCGATTTCGACAACGCCGGCGAGATCGCGCCGTCGCCGCCCGGCGCCTGGGAGAACTACTGTAAAGCCGCCATACAGGGTTTGAACCGGCGCTTTAAACCTGCCAAAGCTCGGGGCATGGACCTACTTTTCGCGGGGTCGGTTCCGCCGCGCGCGGGGCTTAGCTCTTCGTCCGCCGTGGTTGTTGCCTGTGCGCTGGCTTACCTCCGCGTACTGGGAAAGACGCTCGGCACGGACATCTCGCGGATTGAACTGGCAGCACTGCTTGCGGAAGCCGAGCATTACGTGGGCACGCAGGGCGGCGGAATGGACCAGGCGGTCATCTTGCTGGGCCGGGACGGCCACGCGTGCAAGATCGACTTTTTTCCACTCCGGATCGAACACGTCCCGCTCCTGCCGGACCACGCGATCGTTGTGTTCAATTCGCTTGTGGTGGCCAACAAGACGGGGGATGCGCTCCACCGTTACAACGCGGGGCCGCGGCTTGCGAAGCTTGTTTGCGCGCTTGTAGAGAAACAGGCCCAGGAAGATTTTTCCGAAGAGGTCGGCCTTGATCGCGTGGGCGACCTGTGGTCCGGTCATTTGTGCCTTAGACACGAGGAAGTCCGGCAACTGTTCGAGCGCGCCCTGCCGGAAGCCGCGACGACGCTGAAGCAGGCCGCCAACCGGCTTGGCCTCACGCCGGCCGATATCCGCTCCAAGTGGCTTGGCGACCTGCCCGAGCCCCCGGACGGTTTTAAGCTTCAGGCCCGGGCCCGGCATATGCGCACCGAGTGCGTTCGTGTCGAGGCCGCGCGGGACGCGCTGCTTGCCCGGGACGCCGCACGCCTGGGCGCCCTGATGAACGAGTCGCACAAGAGTTGCGCCGAAGACTACCAGATCAGTTGTGCGGAGCTTGACCGGCTCGTATCGGCCGCCAGGAAGGCCGGCGCGGTGGGAGCGCGGCTTACGGGCGCCGGATTTGGCGGCTGTGTTGTTTCGCTGGTTCCCCGGGAGATTCTGGAGTCTGCCGTGGCCGCCGTAAAAGCCGATTATTACGGTGGCGTGCCCCCTGAAGACGCGGTGTTTTGCGCCGATTCCGCGGGCAGCGCGGACTACTTGTAATTTTCCGGCAAACCTTTTAGTATAAAAAGCACAACAACTGCTGAAATTGTAACGATTTTTCAGCCGTTACTTCGGGAGAGACAACTGGGTTTATTGGTGTAACGGCGAGTAAAAAACGTTGGACAAGAGACTTCGCAGATGACGCGCGCCAAGGAAGGCGCGCGCAGGCTCGATAGCAGATTTCGTCTTTTGACAGGCGTCGGCTCATCGTGGTAGCGTTCTCATGGGAAGGAGCAGGCTTGCTCAGCATTGCCACTCTTTTCCGGGAATGTCTGCGACCCCGTGGCGCCCCGCGAGGAGTGTCCAATGAAATGTCCCAGCCATCCCAAAGAAGAAGTCGTAGGGTACTGCAGCGTTTGCGGAACCTTCGGTTGCGCGCAGTGCATCAAGACGCACGAAGGCCAACAGTTGTGTCTGCGTCACTACAGGCCCATCGCGAAGAAAATTGAAGAAGAAAAGCGGCACGAGGATTTCCGGAAACGGCGGCCGCGTCAACGTCTTGTGGTGCGATATTTGGACGGACACTGCGAGTACGGCGTATGTTTCGCGCTGAACCTCAAGGAGACGGGTTTTCACCTGGACATGTGCGACAGCGGCGGCACGCCGCTTGGCAAGACCAACTACGTTGCGTTCAGAGATTTGAAAGCCGTTTTCCTGGTGAAGAGTTTCGACGGTAAGTTCGACCGCATGGTCCGTTACAAGGACTACACGGCGGAAGGCTCCGAGATGGTAGTTCGTTTCAAGGACGGCGAAACCATCCGTGGGTATTCGCTGCAGCGGTACGACCCCGACGAACCGAGGTTTCATCTGATACCGCAAGACGAAACCACCAACAACATCAGTATCGTTGTTGAGAAGTCCGCCTTGAAAGCGGTCTATACGCCGGAAGAATATAAAGAAGTCGAGGAGAAGGAGAAAGCGGCGAAAGGCGCGGGGCCCACCGGTTTGAGCCAGGAAGAGACCACCGGCGACTTCTATTTCGAGACGCGCAACTACGAAGCGGCGATGCAGCAATACCGCCTTGCCGCCGAGAAGTTTCCGCACGTCCGCCGTCTGCAGAAGAAAATCCTTGCCGCCTATTACAATATCGGCGTAAATTTCATCAAACGCCACGAATACGAAAAGGCGCTCGGGTGCATGGAAACCTGCCTGCAAGGCGAACCGCACAACGAACGGGTGCGAAAAAAGGTCGCCCAGTTGCGCCATATAATCCAGAAAGGCAAGCGGTCGGACGCCGCCGCCGAGCAGGGAATGCCCGAATAAATCCGGCCCCGCCGGCTCAGGAAGTTATAGAAAGGTTGTAATGCTCATAGCCATTGTCGCGGACCTTCATGCGAATTTGGAGGCCACAACCGCTGTCTTCAACGAGCTGGATAAACGGAAGCCCGACCGTGTTTTCTGCCTGGGCGATTTAACCGGATACAACTCCCAGCCCAACGAAATCATCGACATTCTCCGCGACCGCGAAATACCCACCATCATGGGGAACCACGACGCGGCCGTTTGCGGGCTTGAAGATCCCTGGTTTTTCCGCGCGGGGGCGAAGAGGGCTATCGAGTGGCAGCTCGGGCAGGTTACGGAGGCGAACCGCAAGTGGCTGATGCGCGCCCCGGAACAGATGGTATTCAGCAAGACCTGCCTGGGGGTCCACGGCTCGCCCAGCAGCCGCGACGACTACATTATCGACTGGCTCGACGCCATGAGGCAGATCGAGTTTCTCAACGGCCGCGACATCAACATCTGCTTTTTCGGTCACAGCCACCGGCCGTCATTTTTCAGTGAGAAGGGCGCGGCTCAACAGATCACGCCGGGGAGCGTTCACGAGCTGAAGCCGGCCAACCGTTATTTCATCAATCCGGGGGCCGTCGGTCAGCCGCGGGATAGAGATCCGCGGGCGGCGTTCGGACTGTTCGACCAGGAAAAGAAGACTTTCGAGTTTTGCCGTGTCGAGTACGACATCGAGGCCTGCGCGAGGAAGATTCTCCAGGCCGGCCTCCCCGCCGAACTCGCCATTAGACTCTCGAAAGGTAAATGACCGTGGCGCCGCTGCTGCGCGAACAGTTCGAAGAACGCGAGAAACAGACGCTGCGTCCCGACGCCGCACGGGCCGCCGAAACCAGGGGAAGGCCTTCGGCGGAACCGGAACACCCTTACAGGACCGCATTCCAGCGCGACCGCGACAGGATTCTCCATTCCAAGGCTTTCCGCCGGTTGAAACACAAAACGCAGGTGTTCCTGGCGCCGGAAGGCGACCATTATCGAACCCGGCTGACGCACACACTTGAAGCGGCCCAAATCGCCCGAACCGCCTCGCGGGCGCTTTTTCTTAACGAAGACCTTACGGAAGCTATCGCGCTCGGCCACGATCTCGGCCACACCCCGTTCGGCCATGCCGGCGAAGCGGTGCTTAACGAATTGTCTGCGGCGGGTTTCCAGCACGCGGAACAGAGCCTGCGCGTTGTCGATCTGCTCGAGACGCGGCGTGCGGGGCCCGGGCTCAACCTCACCTTCGAAGTGCGGGACGGCATTCTGAACCACTCCAAGGGCAAGTCCGTACTCGAGGGGCGCCGGGCCGAACGGGCCTCGACGTTTGAAGGTGTGCTTGTCAGCGTGTGCGACGCCATCGCCTATATCAACCACGACATCGACGATGCTGTCCGCGCGGGCATCATCACGCTCGAGGACTTGCCCGGCGAGGCCGTCACGGTCCTGGGCTCGTCGACGTCCCAGCGGATTGACGCCATGCTTACGGGGCTTATCGACGGTAGCCGGAGCGGTCCCATTGGGTTTGAGCCGGAGGTTTTGAAGGCCACGAACGTGCTCCGGGCGTTCATGTATGAAAACGTGTATCCCAGCGAGGCTATCAATCGCGAGATTCAGAAGGCCAAGAAGCTTCTTCGGGAACTTTACCTGCATCTGGTGGACCACCCCGTTGACGACATCTACCCGGCCACGAAAGGCGATTCGGCGCAGCGTCGCGCTGTCGATATGGTGGCCGGCATGACGGATCAATACGCGCTCCGCCTTTACCGCCACCTGTTTTTTCCGACGGCCTGGGGAGAGTGAGGGTTTGGAGTTTGGCGTTTTGGGCAGAAGAACTGGGCTGATGCGGAAAACAGTGTTTTTGGGCACGCGGCAAGATGCCGCGTCTACTTTTGGCCAGACTTTTGACAGATGATGTAGAAGAGGTTTCCAGCCGCTTGTTCCTGATTTGAGGTGCGTTAAGCCGTCAGGAGATTCACGCGAAACGCATGGATTGACGCCCCTTCTCAACTGCCCAAAGGGGTGTTAGTCGCTGTTTTTCGGTCATGTTTTTAAATGCTTACCAGCGGAGCCCGTATTTGACCATGCCTCCTTTGGCATTCTGTAGTTCGGCGCCGAGTCCGTCTTCGCTGCCGATAAGCGTACGGGGTTTTTCGCCGTCCTTGCGCCTGACTTTCCCGCCGAACAATGGTGGGCCGATCCGCTCGCGGCGTTGCTTGAGTTCCATTTGATGACGTTGTTCACTGGCCCAGTGCCTGGACATGGGGGTTGGGCCCGTCCAGCCGGTGACGCAGCCGCTTAAGACGGCGCATGCGAGAATAGGCGCTATAACCTGCTTTATCATCGGCGCCACCTTTCAGTTGGCTTTGCCGCGGTGCCGTGGCTATACTGTTTTAACGACTTTGGGCGTTAAACGCGCCCCGCAGGGGAAACACGATGATTCCATGTTTAAATCCCGGAACCGCCTGGTTGCCGCAGCCTGAAGCTTATGTGCGGCTGGCGGCGCGGTGCGGGTTCAGCGCGGTCGAAGCGGGCGCAGACTATTGGGCCGACTGGGCGAAACGCACGTCGCCGGATTATGTGCGTGAATTCTGTTCGATGGAAGGGTGCCTGATCGGCCACGCAAGTCTTTTCGTCAATTTCCGTGAAGACGACCTGTCTTTTGAAGCGGATTTGGCGCGGTTGCCGGCGGTGTGCGCCATGACCCGGCGTCTTGGAGTGCGGGGCATGTCGACCTGGGTGCGGCCTTGTACGGACGGGGACGTGGGCGAATACCGGGCGATGCACGTGCAGCGGCTGCGGCGCGTTGCGGAGGTGTTGAAAGGCTCCGGAATGCGCCTGGGGCTCGAGTTCGTCGGGCCGAAAACGTCGCGGGCCTCGGGCAATCCGTTTATACACGACATGGCGGCCATGCTGGATTTGTGCAACGACATCGATTCGGCAATGTGCGGCCTCCTGCTCGACAGTTACCATTGGTACACTTCGGGCGGAACAACCGAGCAGGTTTCCGCGCTGAAGAGCACGCAAGTCGTCCACGTGCACATCAATGACGCGGCCCCCGGCCCTGTCGATGCTTTGCACGACATGCAACGGCTTCTGCCGGGCGACGGGGTGATCGATCTGACGAGATTTCTGGGCGCGCTGGAAGAGATAGGGTACTTCGGCGCGGTATCGGTGGAAACGTTCAACGAGGAACTGCGGCAGGCCGGCCCGGAAGAGGCCGCAAAACAAGCCGGAATGAAACTGATCAAGCTGATGCAGCCGTTTTTGTAAAGGAGGACCACGCTGTATGGCAGTAGGCGCTTTGGAATACGTGGATGGCAAGCTTGTCATCATCGACCAGACCCGGTTGCCGGGCGAGGTAATTCACGTTACGCTTGAAACGCGGGCGCAGGTGTGGGAAGCGATCAAGAACCTGCGGGTGCGCGGCGCGCCGGCGATCGGGGTGTGCGCGGCGTTCGGCGTGCTCGTGGGGATACGCCAGGAGCAGGCCGACAACCCGCAGGACGCCGTGGCCGCCGGGTTGGAAACGGCCGCTTACCTGGCCACTTCACGGCCGACCGCCGTAAACCTGTTTTCCGCGCTTGACCGTATGCGCGGCCTGCTGGCTCAGTGCCGGAAACTTTCGAGCGCGGCGGAAGTGGAGGCGCGGATCGAGGCGGAAGCGTTGCAGATGTTCAAGGAAGACGTGGAAACCTGCCGCGCTCTGGGCAACCACGGCGCCGCATTGATCCGCGATGGCGACGGGGTCTTGACCCATTGCAACGCGGGCGCGCTCGCCGCAACCCGCTACGGAACCGCGCTTGCGGCCATGTTTCGCGCGCACGAGTTGGGCCGGAAGTTCCGCGTGTTCGCCGATGAAACCCGGCCGTTGCTACAGGGAGCCCGGCTGACGACGTGGGAATTGATGCAGGCGGGCATTGACGTGACCCTGATCTGCGACAACATGGCCGCCCAGGTCATGCGCGAGGGCAAGATCCAACTGGCTATCGTTGGGGCCGACCGTATTGCCGCAAACGGCGACACGGCTAACAAGATCGGCACCTACAGCGTTGCCTTGTGTTGCAATGCGCACGGGATTCCGTTTTACGTTTCCGCCCCGCTCACGACATTCGATTTCGATTTAAACGATGGTTCGGAAATCCCGATCGAACAGCGGGACGAGGCGGAGGTGACCTGCGGGTACGGCATGCGCACGGCGCCGGAAGGCGTAGAAGTATACAACCCGGCGTTCGACGTGACCCCCGCCGACCTTATTACGGGAATCATCACCGAACGGGGCATTCTTCGCGCACCGTACCGAAAGGCTGCCGCGGAGTTGTTTGGGTAAACGCGTTGGGACGCCCCCCACAAGTGCCGGGGGTGTCCCGAGGGCGCGCGACTGGAAAACGGCGTCTGGTTGATGTAACGTATCCTTTGAACAACAACAGCATACTGGGAGATATCGCCATGGTTACTCGCAGGACTTTTCTTAAGACGGCGGCCGCTTCCCTGCCGCTCTTCGTGCCTTCGCGCGCATTCGGCGCAAACGAAACGCTCAACATTGGCCTGATAGGCCTCGGCGGGCGCTGCCGCCATCTTGTCAAAACTTGCCTGGCGATACCGCACATGCGGATCGCCGCCGTGTGCGATTGTTTCCAGCCGCGCATCGGCGAGACGATGAAGCTTCAACCCGCAGGGCAAACGTGGAATACGTACACCGACTTCCGCCGAATGATCGAGAATGAGGATTTGGACGGTGTGATGGTGGAAACCACCACCCATGCCCGCGCGTGGGTTACGTGCCATGCCATGGCCATGGGCCTGGATGTCTATATTGAAAAACCGATGTGCCTTACGATCGGCGAAGGCCGGCAGATGGTGAACTGCGCTCGCAAGTACGGGCGCGTCACGCAGGTCGGCACGCAGCAGCGCAGCATTCCGCTCAACAACTGGGCAAGCGACCTCGCCAAGAACGGGGCGCTGGGAAAGATCAAGCAGGTGCTGGCGCCCGACTTCCTCGGGCCCGCCAAGTGGACGCCGCATGATGCCGAGCCCATGCCCGAAGGGGGCGGCGATAACTGGTGGGACGTGTGGACGAACCAGGCCGAGATGCGGCCGTACTGCAAGGACATCCACCACCGGTGGGCGCTTTGGGAAGACTACGACGGCGGCGGGCAGTCCTTCGGCGTGACCGGCTGGGGCACGCACAGCTACGATCAGATCCAGCGCGGCCTCGGTACGGACGAAACCGGGCCGGTGGAGGTTGTGCTCGAGGAGCCGGTTGCCGTGAAACCGTGCGGGACCCATTTCGACCGTGAATACGGCGAGCACGAAACGGGCGCGCATTATTACCAGATGATTAAGAACGCCTCCGGCCCCCGCGCAAAGGTAAAAATGAAGTTTGCCAACGGCGCCGAACTGCTTCTCCACCTGGATGGCGATTCCAGCCCGGGGCTTGGCTGCGTGTTCGTCGGCGAAAAGGGTAAGATCGAAGTGAATCGCGACAAGATCTGGGCCGAACCGGGCGAAATCGCTAATGGGGCCGACCGGCCTGAGCCGCTGAAGGTCGAAGAAACACAGCCGCACATCGAAAACTGGCTCGAATGCATCAAAACGCGTGGTAAGTGCAATGCGGACATTGAGTTCGGGCAGCGCAGCTCAACCATCTGCTACCTCGTAAACATCGCGCGCAACGTCGGGAAGGTCGGGGAAACCCTGAAATGGGACCCCGATACCGAAAAGTTCGCCAACTGCGAGGAAGGTAACGCTATGCTTGACCGCCCACGGCGGGCAGGCTACGAGCTTCCTGCATAAGTTATAGCGGCGCAAAGCTTTGTAACGCCCTCACGGGGTTTTTTCACGTGTTGTTCCGAATCCTGGGGCAATGGCCCTGGCTGACATGTTGGCGGCCCTTCAGGCCTTCCAAGTGCGGGCAGATGTGCCGTATGCGACGAGTTGGACCTATGAAGGAATAGGCAAGTCCGCCCCCCTTGGCTACTTCTGTTGTCGGGTTCGCTTTCGGGTTTCCTGTGTTTTTCTCTCCTTTTTCCGGCTCTTGACGCACGTGCATCTTTGATCTATACTTTTGACGGCAGTTCATGTTTTGAATGCACGTCCAGGGAGGAAGGCTGCTGTGACAGGCAAGCAAAAAGAGATGCGCGCGCGGAAAGCTTATTTTAAACAGACCGCTCGTGAGATTTTGTTGCGGGACGGCTATCAGGGTGTGACCATCAACCGGTTGGCGGAAGCTACGGGTTTTTCGCGAGGCACGGTTTACCAGTTTTTTGCTTCGAAGGAGGAGCTTATCACGTCACTTGGCATTGACTGCCGGACGCGTCTGTTCGAGTCGGTTCAACTTGCCTCCCACATAAAAGGCCGTTCACGGGAGCGTATGGTGGCGCTGGGCGAGATGATGGCCTACTATTTTAAAAATGAAGCCGATGACAATCGCATCTTAAAAATCATCGATGCAGAAGCGATTTTGGACAAGGTTCCCGAGTCTCAGCAGGCGGAGATGAAACAGTATGACTTTCGGGTATTCAGCGTGTTGCTTGAAATAGTCAAGGATGCCATTTCCGCGGGTGATCTTATTCTTCGCAACGGGGCGACACCGCAGGGCCTGGCGTTCGCGTTCTGGGCTTTGATGGACGGGTGCCTGGCCGCCAGCATCGGCGGGGCTCCGCTGGAGGAAGCGAGAATCAACGACCCGGCGGCGGAAGTGGTTCGCAACGGCCACTACCTCATGGATGGCTACGGCTGGCAGCCGCTCTCTTCGGAGTGCGACTACGAGGTTGTTGCGCGCCGGGTCCGGGCGATGCTGGCTTCCAGGCCTGAGGAGTAAGGGAATTAGCCGCGGGAACTGAGGGGAGGTGATCTGGGCAAAACGATGTTGGGAAAGGGCAGTTTCAAGTTTTTCAAATTTTGGGCAGTTGTATTTACCGCTGCTATGCGGAAATGAAAGGAATATTGCTGATGAAAATGAAACGAGGTTTTACGCTGATTGAATTGCTTGTGGTAATCGCCATAATCGGCATTCTGGCGGCCATTTTGCTGCCGGCGCTGGCCCGCGCGCGTGAAGCGGCGCGCCGCGCATCTTGCGCGAATAACCTCAAGCAAATGGGCTTGGTCTTCAAAATGTACTCCAACGAGTCCAAAGGGGGTAAATACCCGCACCTCACCATCTGGGACGGCGATAGTTCCGTCCCAAACGACTGCAAGCTACGCACAAACACGGCCGAACTCACCTGGAACGGGCCCTCGATATATCCCGAGTATCTCTCGGACTACAAAGTCACCGTGTGCCCATCGTCTCCGAGTGATACAGCTGAATACGAAGGCGGCCGGTACAACTTCTTCCATGATCCCGAAGAAGGCATCAACCCGTGCCGGTTCTCCGATTCGTCTTACAACTATCTCGGCTACGCGATCTCTGATAACGACGTATATATCAATCCGGCATTGAAAAACGACCCTGTGAATCCGTTCGGCAACATCAATGGTAACGCCCTCTCCATCCTGGATACTATCACGACCTCAGATCCATCAACCGAAGGCAACAGTGTTGTCGACGCCGATCAGAACTCCAACGACCTGACGATCTACCGGCTTCGCGAAGGTATCGAACGCTTCTTCATCACCGATATCAATAATCCCGCCGGTTCGGCCAGAGCGCAAAGCGAACTTTGGATCCTGTTCGACGGCGTCACGGAAGAAGTCGGCCAATACAACCACATTCCTGGTGGCAGCAACGTGCTGTATATGGACGGGCATGTCGAATTCCTCAAGTACCCGAGCGAATCGCCCTGCACCCGAGGGATCGTGGCTATCGTTTCAAATATGTAAGAAGACGGGCAAGAACATTGCGCCAAACGGCCGGGAAGGCAACCGCCTCCCCGGCCGTTCGATTGAAAAGGCAAATAGCAGTAGAACTACAAAGACATGTCCCGCCCAATGTATTCCTTCCACCGGGCGTTGACGTGTTTCTGCATCTGCCGGACTTCTTCCTCGGCAATCCCCCTGAACCGTTTTTGCGCATTCAAAAACTCTGAGAGCGGTTTAAGGTCGCTGCCGCGCTTGGCAAGGGTCCTGCTGCGTCCGGTCAGGCGAAACGCCGCGGGAGCGGTTGCTTCGGGCCGCTCGATCTCGAGCAGCACCGCCGAACCCGTATCCACGGCCAAGCGGCCCATCTTTACGGTTTCATGCGTGCCGAATGTCCAGCCCGGCGGGCATGGGGTGGTGATGTGGATGTAACGGGTGCCCGTCATCGATTTGGCTTTTCTTACCTTGTCGTAGAGGTCGTCCGGGTACGACGGACAGGCCGTGGCGATATAGCGGACGGCGTGTGCTTCCATGATGGCCACCATATCCTTCGAGCGTTGCTGCTTGCCGAGCACGGGCGTTGTGGCCGTGCGCGCGCCCATGGGCGTTGCGCCCGAGCGCTGGGTGCCCGTGTTCATGTAGGCCTCGTTGTCGTAACAGATATAGAGCAGGTCCTCGTTGCGTTCCGCTGCGCCGCTCAAGCCTTGTATGCCGATATCGGCCGTGCCGCCGTCGCCGGCCATGGCGACCACGGTCGCCCGTTTTCCCAGGGCCTTAAGTCCGGCAGCCACGCCGGCCGCCGTCGCCGCCGTGCTTGGAAAGGTGACGTTCAGCCAGGGGACCTCGACCGACGACACCGGGTACATCCCCCCCAGCACCGTGAGGCAGCTTGCCGGCACAACCAGTATGGCCTCGCCGTCCAGGGCCTTGAATATGTAACGCAGGACGATGCCAAGCCCGCATCCCGCGCAGGTGCGGTTGCCGGGAAGCATCCGCTCGGTTCTAGGTATATCGGCAAGCCTGGTTGGTTTCATCTGTTCCGGAAGTTTACTCATTCAAGCCTCTACCGCCTGCAAAAAATGGGGACGTTGCATTTTTTGCTATATTTGACAATTTATCCAGCCCGTTTCTTTGTCCGTGACGCCTCGGTCGTAGTCGGCGACGCTCTGCTTGACGGCTTCAACGAGTTCGCGCGCTTTCACGTCGCGGCCTCCGAGGCCCGCAACGAAACCGTGAACGGCCGGGCGCTCCGCGCTCGCGTACAGCGCGGCCTTGACGTCGGCGCAGATGGGCCCCTGATAGCCGTAACTCAAGCTCTTGTCGAACACGCACACGAGTTTGGCGCGGTTCATGTGTTCCGCAAGCTCTTTTGCCGGGAACGGGCGGTAAACGCGCACCGCGCGAACCCCCGCTTTTACACCCTGTGCCCGCAAGGCGTCCACCGCCACCGTCGCCTCGCTTGCAATGCTTCCCGCCGCCGTCAACAAGACCTCCGCGTCTTCGTCGCGGTAGGCCCAGGTCATTCCGCCCCAGCAGCGGCGGAAGGTTTTGCCGTATTCCTCGTCCACACGCCTTATTACGTCGGGAGCTTTTTGAAACGCCTCTGCCAACAGGTACCGCAGTTCCATGTAGCCGTGGCAGAGGACGCCGGTTGCGTCGTTCCTGGGGTCGGCGAGTGTAACCTGGTTGATGTTTCTGGGATCCGCGGTTTTGAGTATCGTGTGAGGTACATACGCGGGCAGAAATTTATCCACATCTTTCTGGCTTGGCACGTTAACGGGCATGACGGTGTGGGATAGAATGTACCCATCATAACACACCATCACGGGAACGTAGAGTTGTTCCGCGATTCGATATGCCTGAATGAGGGTGTCGATAATTTCCTGGTTGTTCCGTGCGTAAATCTGAATCCATCCGGCGTCGCGCTGGGACATGGAGTCCTGCTGGTCGTTCAAGACGCTCCATGGTGCTGCCATTGCGCGGTTCACGCAGCCCATGACGATTGGGAGGCGTGCGCCGGCGGCCCAATGAATCAGCTCGCACATGTAGGCGAGGCCGTTTGCGCTTGTGGCTGTGAACGCGCGTGCGCCGACGGTGGATGCGCCGATGCACACGGACAGAGCGCTGTGCTCGCTTTCGACGGTGATGTATTGGGCCTTGAGTTTTCCGCTCTCGACGAACTGGGAGAGGTTTTCGGTGACCTGGGACTGCGGGGTGATGGGGTATGCAGCGACGACCTGCACGCGGCAGAGTTTCGCGCCCACCGCCATGGCTTCATTGCCGGTGAGGATATCGGTATTTGTTTTTGGAACCGCCATGCCGCGCTCCTTACTCGCCGCCGGCCGGGGGCGTATCGTCGCCGGACCCGGTGTTTTCCGGTTCCATCGTAATGGCTCCGGCCGGGCATTCTTCGCAGCAGATACCGCACCCCTTGCAGTATGTCAGGTCGATGGCGATCGGCGTTTCCCGCGGGATCACGCCTTCCGGGCAGAAGTCCGAACAGAGGTAGCAGTTGCGGCCTTTGGCGGCCGTGCATTTTGACTGGTCGACCACGGGCCGTGAGGTGCGCCACTGGCCTGTTTTCCCGGCCTCGCCAACACTGGGCGAAGCCATCGCGCTGATATGCTTGCACTTCCGGGTAGACACTTACTTCTCCTGCAGTTGGGTCCGATCGAATGTCAAGCGTGCCGCGTTGAAATTGCGTTCCGCGAGTTTTTTGCCGAATTTATGGCTGATGGCTTCCTTAATGTGATCAAGCGACACCAGCCCGGTCGCCCGGGCAAGCACGCCGAGCATTGCGGTGTTCACGATTACGGACCCCGCAACGACGAGCCCGCACTCGCGGGCGACCTCGGTGGCGTCGGCCGCGGCGACATGGAAACTGCCGTTCATTCCGAGCGCGCCCGGCTCGCGGTAGCTGTTGATCAGAACCCAGCCGTTTTTCTTCAAGCCGTGGGTGGCGTCGGCACAATCCAGGAGCGAATCGTCGAGCACAATCACAATGTCCGGTGACTCGATCTGCGAGAAGACCCGCAACGGTTCGCGGGAAAGGCGGGTCGAAGCCGTCACCGGGGCGCCGCGCCGTTCAGCCCCGAATGTGGGCGCCGAGGTCACTCCCTTGAACCCCGCCAGATGCGCCGCGTGCGCCAGAATCTGCGCCGAAGAGATTGCCCCCTGTCCGCCGCGCCCGTGCCAGCGGATTTCGAGCATGAGTTCTTTTTCGTTTACTTCTGGCATTACAATGCAGCCTCTAGCTACGCTGATTACCCTCGGGTACGCCTGTAAAACAGGTACGCCTGTAAAACAGCTACGCTTGCAAAAATAGCAGATTTTAGCCGCACAAATCCAGAACCGCTTCTTCGCGCGGATTTCCTCTCTACGCTCTCCCCCACACCTCCGTCAGCAATCTCCGTAGATGTCAGGTTTCATACGCTCGTGCATTGAGTTTTTGGAATTAGCGTGTTCTAATAGGGTGAAAAGACAACCGGCCGTGAACCGCAAAGTTATGGAGACGTTATGGATACCTACAATTACCCTGAATCCCGTGCGTTATTTACACGCGCGGCGAAAGTAATTCCCTGCGGCGTATACGGCCACTTCAGCCCTGTTCCGTGCATACCACTGGAAGCGTATCCTTTCTACGCGGCGCGCACGCAGGACGCTCACATCTGGGACGTGGACGGCAACGAGTTTATCGATTATATGTGCGCGTACGGGCCGATGGTACTTGGCTACAAGAACAAGTTGGTTGACGAGGCGTTTCTGGCGCAGGCGCAACAGGCTGACGGGGCGAGCATGGCGTCGCCGAAAATGGTTGAGCTTGCGGAGTTCATGGTTGACCTGATCCCGGCGGCGGACTGGGCGTTTTTCGCCAAGAACGGCGCCGACGTGACCAACTATGCGTGCATGGTTGCTCGCGCGGCGACGGGCAGAAAAAAAATCATCGGGATCAACGCCGGATATCACGGGTCGGCGGCCTGGATGCAGGGGCCGTGCCATCCCGGCGTGATCGAAGAAGATCTGGCGCACGTTATCCGCATTCCCTGGAACGACGTTCCGGCGCTGGAACGGGCAATCGACGAACACGACGGCGACGTGGCCGCGTTCATCGCGACGCCGTACCACCATCCGGTGTTCGCCGACAGCGAGATGCCCGCGGAAGGTTATTGGAAGAGCGTCGAGACGCTTCTCCGGCGTAAGGGGATCGTGTTTATCATCGACGACGTGCGCACGGGTTTTCGCCTCCACATGGGCGGTTCGAACGAGTACTTCGGGTTCAAACCCGACCTCATCGCGTTCTGCAAGGCGATGGCCAACGGCTATCCGATCAGCGCGCTTGTGGGTGCGGAGGGGCTGAAGAAATCGGCCGCCAAAGTTTTTCAAACCGGCAGCTACTGGTTTTCTGCCGCGCCGATGGCGGCGGCGCTGGCGTGCCTGCAGGAAATGCAGCGGATCGACGCGCCCCGCGTCATGCTTGAAAACGGCAAGAAACTGCTCGACGGCATCGCCTCGATCGCGCGCGGGTATGGGCACACGCTAAACATCACGGGCGCGCCGTCCATGCCTTTCCTCAGCACGGCCGGCGACAAAGGCCTCATGTTCCACCAACGCCTTTGCGGGGAATGCACGCGGCGTGGCGCGTTGTTCAGTTCGCACCACAACTGGTTCTTGTCTACCGCCCATACAGAACAGGATATTCAGCGGACGTGGGACATCGTGGACGACGCGTTCCGGGCCTTGAAGAAACAAGCTCCCGCGTCCGAAGCCGAGCACGAAGAAACAAAGTCCTCCGCCGTTTCGGCGGCAGGTTGAAGTAAACCAACCCAGCCAGGAGCACGCCATGGCAATTACCGATCAGGAAATTCAAGAACTGACTAAAATCGCCCGCAAGGTGCGCGAAGACATCATCGACGTCACCGGCTGGTCGGGCGGCACGCATATCGGCGGTTCGCTCAGCATGGTGGAGATGCTTACCATCCTTTACTGGAAGTACCTGAGCATCCAGCCTCACAACCCGCACTGGGAAGACCGGGACCGGTTCGTGCTGAGCAAGGGCCACGGGGGCGTGGGTCATGCGGTGGTGCTTGCGCTTAAAGGTTACTTCCCGCCCGAAGAATTGCGCGACTTCAACAAGTCGGGTTCCGCGTTCGGCATGCACCTGGATTGCAACAAAGTAGCCGGCGTCGATTGTTCGACCGGCTCGATGGGCCACGGGCTTTCGATGGCGGTGGGCCTGGCGCTTGGTGCGCGGTTGCTGAAAAAGTCCTGGCGGACGTACTGCGTGATGGGCGACGGGGAGTGCGACGAAGGCTCGATTTGGGAGGCGGCCATGTCGGGGGCGCATTACAAGCTCGACAACCTTGTGGGTTTCGTGGACCGCAACGGGCTGAGCATCGACGGGCCGACGGAAAAGGTCATGGGGTTGGAACCGTTCGTGGATAAATGGACGGCGTTCGGGTGGAAGGCGCTGCCGGTTGACGGACACGATTTTAAAGCGCTTGCCGAAGCGATCGATTTTGCGCACGAATACAAGGACGGGCCCGTCGTCATTGTCGCAAAGACCGTCAAGGGCAAGGGGGTCGATTTTATGGAAGACAAGGCGGGTTGGCATTACGGAGGGTTGAACGCCGAGCTGGTTGAAAAGGCCAAGCGCGGGTTGGGAGGTGTGGCATGAGCGCGGGCGGTGTAACCTGGAACGTTTACGACGCGGACAAGCTCACGCAGCGCGAGATTTACGGTTTGGTGCTGTGCGAACTCGGCGAGCGCCACCCGAAAATTGTCGGCCTCTCGGCGGACCTGGCGCAGTCGACCAAAATCGGGACGTTCGGCGAGAAGTTTCCCGACCGATTCTTCAATTTCGGCATCGCCGAGCAGAACATGTTCGGGGTCGGCGCGGGGCTGGCCAAAGCGGGGCTGATCCCGTTCATCTCGACGTTCAGCGCGTTTGCATCGATGCGGGCGTGCGAATTTCTCCGCACCGACATCTGCTACCAGAACCTGAACTGTAAAATCATCGCGACGCACGGCGGCACGTCGTTCGGCCCCGCCGGCACCACGCACCATGCCACCGAGGACCTCTCGATCGTGCGGGCGTTCGCGAACCTTACGGTGATCGTGCCGGCCGACGCGCTCGAAACCTCAAACGCCGTCAAGGCGTGCATGGACATCACCGGGCCCGTGTACATCCGCATCGGCCGCGGTTTCGAGCCGCGCGTGTATGATACGGACGACTACGGTTTCGAGATCGGCAAGGCCGTCGAAATGCACCCAGGCAACGACGTCACGGTGATCGCGTGCGGCGCCACGGTGCTGCATGCCGTCCAAGCCGCGCGGATTCTCAAAGAAGACGACGGGCTGAGCGTCCGCGTTCTGAATATGCACACGATCAAGCCGATCGACAAGGAAGCCATACTGAGGGCGGTTGAAGATACCCGGCGCATCGTGACGGTCGAGGACCACAACGTGATCGGCGGGCTGGGGACGGCGGTCGCCGACGTCATCGCCGAAAGCGGGAAAGGGTGCGCGTTCTACAAGTCGGGCATTCCCGACGAGTTCACCATCATCGGGTATCCGGAAGATATCCTTCACCACAACAAGGTGGATACCGACGGCATTTTGGAAAAGGTGCGCGAAGTCATGGGCCGCGATTTCGAAGCCGAAGAAGATTGGGAAGACGAGGTGTAATCGATGGCCACCGAACAGGAACTGCTCACCGCCCGGATCTTTTGCCGCGCCGTCCTGCCCGTCATCAAGGTCATGCTGCACGACGACCCGAAAACGAAGGAAAAGTTCAAGAACGTCCGCGGCGTCGTGCAGTTTCTCGCCAAAGACGCCGATGGCGACGTGGGCGCCTATCTCGATTTCGACAACGGCGAGTTCGCCGTCGGCCAGGGCGTTGCCGCGCGCGCCGACATAACGTTCAAGTTCCCGTCCGTGGCGAAAATGAACGCCATGTTCGCCGGGAAGTCTGTCGTTCCGCGCATCCAGGGATGGTGGAAACTCGGGCTGCTCGCGAAAGTGCTCGGGCTGCTCATGGGGCTGAAAATTCTCATGCCGGACGCCAAACCGAAGACCCCCCACCAGGCGCGGCTTAAAGTCAAAATGACTTTGTACATGGTGTCAACCGCGCTCAGCCAGCTCAATAAGGCCGGCCACCCCGAAATGGTCGAATGGACCGCCAAACAGCCCGAGCGCATCTACCAGTGGAGCGTCGACGGCGAAGAAGACATCGCCTGCTACCTGCGCGTCAAGGCCGGAAAATCCCAGGCGGGCCGCGGGTTCTATACGCGCCGGAAACCTATCGTCCACATGAAATTCAGCAGCGTGGAGAACGCCATCCCCGTTTTATCCAACCAAATCGACACGCTCGCCGCGATGAAAGAAGGCCTTGTCGTCAACGACGGCTCGCCGGAGTACGGGGCGCAACTCGGGGACCTGATGCTGAAGGTGGCGGCGCTGGTGACGTAAGAAGAGAAAACTCCTCTTCTTAGTGAAACTCAACGAGCATCAGCAACCAAAACAGGTTATTTTCTTAAACCTTCTGCCAATTGATTTAATCATACACTTAGGGTAGTATAACGCCAATTTTGTGACTACTGCACCTGCAGTGAAGCTTTCTGCCTCACGACTTTTTTACTGCAACCGACAGTAGAGAGGATATGTTTGTTTAGTTAAACATAACGCGGAGACATCTTATATGATTTCTGAGATTCTTTGGAATGAAAAGAAATCCTTCCTTGCAGCTTTTCACACAGGGATCTTGTACGGTCTGCTAAATACATGGATACGCTGCGGCCACAAACAACCACAAGAACCAGATCTTGTTGCTGGCCTGGTCCTCCAGAGTACACCTCTCTTTTATGCTGGTTTAAGTCAAATCTTCTTGCCGCATAATCTAGATATTTCACTCGCAGCTGCATTTTGCCACCAAAAACCTCAAGTGAGCTATAGTGCGTCCGAACCGGCGTGTGAACTTGGGGATTTGTTATACGTTTACATGCACACTCCGAAGCACGGCCCACGTCGAAGGAATGCTCTTCTATTGCAGGCAAAAATGTCACATAATCAAAATTATAGAATCAAACAAGCCGAAAAGCACCAACTGCGTTTATATTCAGAGTGGCCCGACTTTACCTATACCCGCTCTTCTACTCTCAATGGACATTCACGCAGCGTTGGCCCCAAGGCGCCGCACCCCGGTGCCCAATACCTGTTGATTGATGACAGATCATTCGATGCACCGGAAAGTGGCTTGCTTGGCTTCCCTGGCACATACCCGATAGGATGCTGTATGCCATGTCGCTGCCTACATGATCATGCTGATTTGGCTACAGAATTTTTCAACTTTTTGCTCTTCAGAACGGGCAGGGCCTTTTCAGATCAGAAAACCGCAGAGTTAAATGAAGGATGGTCGATGGTTGTTTGGGACATCATCAAGTCGAGCCTGACGAATTCTTTTAACCGGCTGCGGTCTGGCTACGGCAATAGTCCCAGAGCAATCGGCACTTATACCGAAAACGTTGATGGATGTTTCTTTGCCCGTGCTTCTTCTTATCGTCGTTCTGATGCTGTTGAACAAGCTATTGGCTCGCACGGCGCGTCGGTGCTATTTGAATTGGGGAACGATGAGCCTCCCAAGCAGCCTAACCGAGCTGAAGGATTTGAACCACGGCCTGGAGTATCTGTCATTCTTATTGAAACGTCCGAACGGACAACTGAAGGTTAGACTCCGCCCAGAGAAAACCGGGGATAAACAGAGGATCGAGTTAAACTGGCGAGAGCCACCTATTCCAGCTCCACCTGACCTGTGTTCTTACAGGCTGAAGTGGTAAGGGCAAGCAAGGGATGAGAAGCCATTCAGAGTGTTGCCGCTCGGGTTGGCGGAGTTGTTCGCACAGGGCATGGAGGTCGTTGTTGGCTTCGCGGGCCATTTCGATGCCGGCTTCGCGCACTTCGGCTACGATAGGGTCTTCAAAATCTGGGAGCCATGGTGGCTTTTTCATCCCGTCCCTCTCCCAGTTTACTTGTCCTGTAAATTCTTGCCCGCAACCTCATCTGCCGTGGCGGTAGTGGGAGCTGTAGATGTCGATCACGCGGCGGATCATTTTCTGATATGAGGTGTGATTTTCGCGGGCCATTTGCTTGAAGAAATCGACGCTCCGTTTGCTTAGCGAGATGGTCACCTTCACCTGTTCCTCTTTCGCCACGAGTTCCTCCGGCGGTGGGAGGAAGTCGGGGATGCGTTTAAGTGTTCCGACCTCTTCGTCGGTGTAGTCTTTTCTCTCTTTCATTCCGTGAGTTTAGCTCGAAGGTCTTATTGCGTGCAATATTTTAGTATGGCTAAAAAGTCATCCACTCGGGCCGAAGCGGTTGCTGGAGTTTTGGTTTCTATGGGACTTATGGGACGTATGAGACGTATGGGACGTATAAGTTTAGTTGAAGGGGCAGTGGGGGGAGTGGTAGGATTATGTGGTGGAGGAATAAGGGCAATGGGGAATGTAGATGGGGAAGGTTTCATTCCAAAGCATAGCGGCTACCGGAATCTTTTGTCCTACCAGAAGGCGCTGATTGTTTATCAGAGCACGGTCTCTTTCTGCAGGCGGTTCGGCAGGTTGATCGATCCGCGTACGCAGCAGCAGATGATTCAAGCCGCGCGCTCGGGCAAACAGAACATTATCGAGGGGAGCGCTGCCTCGGGCACATCCAAAGAAATGGAGATCAAGCTGACGGGCGTTGCGCGGGCGAGCTTGGAAGAGTTGCTCGAAGACTACGAAGATTTTCTTCGTACTCAAGGCCACGAAATCTGGGACAAAAACAGCAAAGCCGCCCTCGCCGTACGCCGCCTCGCCCAAGCGCCAAGCCAAAACCATAGGTCCCATACGTCCCATACGTCCCATACGTCGCATACGTTCCATACGTCCCATGCCACCTACGACACCTACAAGCCCTACATCGAGAACCGCACCCCTGAAACGGTCGCCAACATCGTCATCTGCCTTATCCACCAGACAAACTACCTCCTTGACCGCCAAATCCGCCTGTTGGAGCAGGCCTTTCTCAAGAATGGCGGCACCCGCGAAAGGATGACGCGCGCCCGGCTCCACGCTCGCAATAGGGCCGATTAGGCTTGAAGCCTTCCCGCCCGTGCTGATAGTCTGCGTGCAAAGGAGAGGACTTATGCGCATTCCGATTTCGTTGCTGGTTGTTCTTTTGGCTTTTGCGGCGGCGGGTGAATTTGAGAAGGCGGACGGGTATCGGGGCATCTGGTATTACAACCAGGCGACGAAGGACGAGTACGCTTATAAGTACAGCGGGGGGCTTGGGACGTATTGCGCCAACCACATTCCGCTGGCGGTGTATGCGCCGGAAGCGCAGAAGACCTTTTTCGTCTACGGCGGGACGACGCCGGGCAATAAGACGCTGCTCGAGATGATCAGCTATTACGACCACGCCACGGGCAAGGTACCGCGGCCGACGGTCCTTATGGACAAGCAAACCACGGACGCGCATGACAACCCGGTCCTTGCGCTCGATGGGAAGGGCCACGTGTGGGCGTTCGCGAGCGCGCACGGCACGTCGCGGCCGTCGTGGATCTTCAAAAGCAAGAAGCCTTACGACATCGACGATTTCGACATCGTCTACGAGGGCAACTTCTCTTACCCGCAGCCGTGGTACCTGCCGGAGCGCGGTTTCCTGTTCATGCACACGCGGTACTCGCCCGGGCGGGCCTGTTATTGGATGACGAGCCCGGACGGCGTCGAGTGGTCCGAAGGCGAGTTGCTCGCGTACATCGCCCAGGGGCATTACCAGAACACATGGCCCTGGAAAACGCGGATAGGCTCGACGTTCAATTACCACCCTGAAAAACTCGGGCTGAACTTCCGCACGAACCTCTACTACGTGCAGACGGCCGACATGGGAAAAACCTGGACGAACGCCGCCGGGGAACCGGTCAAGACGCCCATGAAAGAGATCAAAAACGCCGGGCTTGTGCGCGATTATGAGGCGGAAGGCCTTAAGGTCTACATCAACGACCTCAACTACGACGCGGACGGCAATCCCGCAATCTTCTACGTCACCACGCACGGGTGGCAGCCGGGCCCGCAGAACGGTCCGCGCGCGTGGCACGTGGCCCGTTGGAACGGCGGGGCGTGGCGGTACTCGAAGGTCACCGATTGCGACAACAACTACGACATGGGGTCGATCTACATCGAAGCGGACGGGACGTGGCGCATCATCGGGCCGGGCATCACCGGGCCGCAGCCGTACAACACCGGCGGCGAAATCGGCATGTGGGTGAGCAAAGACAAAGGCGAAACCTGGACGCTGGAAAAACAGCTTACGCGCGACAGCGAATTCAACCACACCTACGTGCGGAGGCCGCTCAACGCCAGCCCCGAATTCTACGCCTACTGGGCCGACGGCCACGGGCGGGAAAAGAGCGAATCGCGATTGTATTTCGCGGACAAGGCCGGCAATGTCAAGCGCCTGCCGTACGATATGAGCGGCGAATTCGCCGAGCCGGAAGCGGCATACTGAACCAGCATTTCACTATCCGTGCGCGCGGGTTTCTTCGTAGACGTTGGCGATTTCGCCGGGCGTGAGGGGGACGTCGTAGATGCGCACGTCGTCCAGCTCTCCGCGTACGTAGTAGACGTCTTCGTCGAGGCCATACCGGCCGATCAGCAGCGGGTCCTTGCTCACGCGGGGCCGGCCGGTGACGTGCTTTCGGTCGGCGAGCTTGCCGTCGATGTAGACGCGCATCTCGTTGAAGCCGAAGGTGGCGGCGACGTGGTGCCATTCGCCGGGTTTCAGCTTTCCCGCGTCCAGCGTATCCACGCCGGCCAGGTAAAAGCGCACCTTGCCGTTGAGAACTTGCAGGAAGTATCCGGCCTTCTGCCACGAACCTTTGCAAACCAGCACGGGCATCCCGTCCAAGTCGTCGAGCCGCACCCAAACGCTTACGGTCAGCGCGTGGCCCGGGTCCCATTCGGCCTGCGCCGGCAGTTCGGCCCAACCGCGGCCGCCCAGCGCAATCCCGTGTTCAGTCAGTTGCGCCAGGCCCGACAGAAACTGCTCGTCCTTGAACGAAAGCTGCAAAACGGGTTTCAGCGGCTCGGTCGACGAGATGATTCCCACCTTGTTCGACGGCTCGCCGATCCGCCCGTCGGGCGCGACGGCGGCCACCGTGTACGAGTAGGGTTGTCCCGGGCTTACCTGATCGGATATCTGTAGGTAGTGCCCGTAATCGGCGTCGATGAACGTCTCTTCGATGACCTCGTGCCGGCTGTCGTACTTGAGAATATAATATTGCGCCGCGGTCGGGGCGTCGTCTTTCCAGCCCACCACGATCCGGTTCGCCCGGCTTGTCAACTCGACGTGTGACGGGGGCGCCGGCAGCGGCAGTTCGGGCACCGTCAGCGACACGGCCGACTTCGCCGTCTCCCCCGTCGCCACGTTCCGCGCTACAACCTCGTACCGGACCACGGCGTTCGAGGGCGGCGCGGCGTCTTCGAACCAACCGAGGGCAACCGTTGCCAGCTCTTTTCCATCGCGCAGCACGGTGTACGTCTCGCCACCGCGCGCGTCCCAGCTCAACCGGGCCCGCCACTGCTTCGGTTTCACGGCCGCCTCGACCTTTACGGGCTTCACCGCCCGCTGCTCGCGCGGCTCGACATCCGCGCTTACCGCGGGCGGAAATTCGACGCCCGTCGCCGTCACCGCGGGAAAACCTTCCGGCCAAACGCGCCGGACACCGCGCCCGGCGCGCGCTTCTATCCCGAATTCGTACGCGCCGGCCGCCAGCACGTCCTCGGGCAGAGCCAGCGCATAGGTGTTCCGGCCGAGCAGCGGCAGCGCGGTTTCCTGAAACCGTTTCGCGCCGAGCGGGCGCGTTTTCAGCACAACGTGAGCGCTGTTCGGCGACGCGCCGGTGAAGATCACGCGGTGAGGCAACACCATCAACCGCGCCTCGTCCTCGAACTGTTCCGGCAACTCCTGCAACCGCGCCAGCGTATCCTCCGGGAAGTTCCCCCGGTCCCTGACGTTCGCCCAGGCCTTGGCGTTGATCGTTGCCAGCACGCCCAGCTCGCCCTTGGTTTTCATCCGGCCCGCGTAGGCGTGCAACGCCTCGGCCAGCGGCGACGCCTCGACGGCCGCGGCCGCTTCTTCCATCAGGCCCTGACCGAGAAGCTCCTGGAACTGGGAGGCTCGGTTGAGCTGCTCCGCGGCCGTCGTCAGCGCAAGCACGTAACCCACCTCGGCCAGCAGGTCGTTAAGCGGCTCCTGGTAGCGCTTGTCCGAGCCGCCCAGATTGAATGTTTTTGACAGCACCACGCCCAGCGGGCCTTTGTCCACAACCGGAACGAGGCCCGACTCGAACCGCGTCAGTTCGCGCGCGATCGTTTCGGGCAACGACGCCCCGCCCGTCAGGTGCTGAAGCTCGAATCCCACCGCCGCCAGCTCGGCCCGTTTCTGTTCCTCGCCGCCCGGCCATGTAAACGCCCCGCATTCGGCCTGGCCCGGCCCGCCAACCCATCGATAACCCAGCCCCTGCAACCGCTCGAGATACGGCGTGAGGGCCTCAGCCTTTTCCGGCCCGAAAAGATCCGCCGCCCGGCGCGCGGTAAACTCCTCCGGCGAGAGCGACGTGTCCCACGCGAAGCGGGCGCAATATGTGGCGGCTTCCTCGACGCCGCGGGTCCGCCAGTGAATGCCCAACAGGCCCTGCGCGCCTTTCGCGAGGGCGTCGCGGCACGCCCCGGCGATTTCGGCCAGGTTCGGCTGCGGCACCCACTGGTCGCCATCGAACTCGAACCAGACGATCGGCCACCGCTCCCGGTTTGGGCTCAGTTCGCCGTACGCCGCGCTCACCTCGGGCGTCACGCGTATGTTGTCGAGCGCGGAGAACACGACGTCCTCCGGCAGCAGCTTGTCCATGCCGGGATAGAAGTCGGTGCAATGCAGCCAATTGTCGCCGCCCCACCCGCTCATCACGAGCCGCACTTCCGGCCGCACCGCACGCACCACCTGGTAGGCGTACTGGCCGAACAGCGTCAGCCGCGCGGCTTCCGCCTGCCGGTCAAAACCGTCCACGCCAGCGAACTCGTCCGCCCAAGCCTGGGTAAAGGTGTTCAGCGGGCTGCGCGGGGCCGGTTCCATCCCCGGGTCCACGGCCATGGCTTCCGGCTCCCACAGCCAGACGTAATCCAGCATGGGATAATCCGCCAGCAAGGCTTTCAGCCGTGCCTCGAAGTGCGCCTGTACCGCCGGCTCGAACGGGTCGCCGCGCAACTCGAATCCCAGGCAAACCTGCAACCCGCGGCCTTTCGCATGGGCCAGCGCCGCACGCAACGTCTGTTTTGCGGCGCGGATCGATTCGGCGCGGTCGTCTATTAACGAACTGCTTGCCCCGAAGATGTCTCCGTCGAAATACCGGCCCGTGCCGGCGTAGAACTCGCTGGTTGGCATGGGCCGCGTGCCCCACACGCTATCCGACGTGTTCTGCAAGGGTTCCCCGCCGATAAGATTCCCCTCGAAGTGATACGCTGCGAAAGGTTCTCCGTCGTACACGTGGAACCCGGCGAAATTACAGCGCATATGCGCCAACTGATCGAAGAACCGCTTGTAATCCGCCAACTCCCATGTTGTGGGGCTGTTCAAGAAGTTGAACCACGGCAACGACCCCCGCACACCGAATGCGGGCGTCTTCGACACGTGAAATCCTCGCTGCGCCAGCTCGTTTATCGAAGGCACGCTCTCGGGCAGGGTATCGCCCCCGAGGTAAAAGCCGTAGCCCATCTCCTCGAGCAGGCCGTAGGCCCCGTTCAGCACTCCGTTGCCCGTCGGCGCCGCCACTATCACGAGCGAGCGGCGGCCTTCGGCAAGGCTGCGCAACAGGTACCCGTCGAGCGACGGCGGCTCGAGCCCGAAGGGATAATCCAGGCCGGTTTCCGGCAGGCTTTCCGGCGTTCCCACTACAAAGCCCGAACCCGCCGGCGGCACGTTCTCAACGTAACGGATCCCCGGCAGGTCGTGGGTCACCGCGTAGATATATCGCTGCAATTCGGCGGCCGCCTGCCGTTCGAGATTCCCCGCATCGGGGCCGATAAAAACATCGGGAACCGCGCCCCAGGTGGCAGCGCAAAGAACAACTAAAAAACAGCACACGAACGTGGTTCGGTAAATCATCCGACCTCCCTTGGCCCCTAAACTTCGGCGCGATCATCAACTTCGCAAACAGTCTAGCCGATCTTTATCCCGATTAAAAGGGGGGAACGCGAGCGTTCATGCCACTAACCCGGCACAAAAATGGGACGTATGCGACATATGCGACTTATGGGACGTATGAATGCAAGGCGAGAGGCGGTCAAGCGGTTGACAGCGGCTTGCGAAGTGGAGCGAAGAGCGACCGGAAACCAAGAAACGTTTTTGTGAGCTCTTGCACATTTTTCCTCCGCACGCTTTTCCTCCGCACGCTTTTCCTCCGCACGCAGTTCCTTCGCACGCAGTTCCTTCGCACGCAGTTCCTTCGCACGCAGTTCCTCCTCACGCTTTTCCTTGAAAAACCCCGGACGCGCGCGCATACTGAAAGGCGGTTTGTTGTTGATGCTTTGGGCCGAACCTGCGGTGGGCGTGCGCGTATGGCAAGAAATATAAGTCTCCCTGGTTGGCTGTATCCGATTCCGGGGCTGTTCGTCCAAACCTTCGGTCTTTTCAGCGGCGATGTTGAACTGAGCCTTTGGGGCACGCTGATACTAACGCTTGGGCTCGCCGTTTACGCGCGCCGCAAGGGCTACAGTCACGCTTGGGGGCTTTATGGTCTGGCCCCCTTCGTTGGGCCGGCGATCATCCTGGTCCAGCCCGACCGCCGGGACGCGCCGGCCGCCCGGATGCGGGGCGGGATCCCGTTGTTTTCGATAATGGCCGTCCTCGGCGTCGCGGCCACGTTGATTAGCCCGCAGGTTCTCGATGGCACGCTTTTCAGCCGCACACCCGAGCCTATTCCGGCGCCGCTGCCACCCGTTCCCGACCCCCCGCCGGCCGAGCCGGCCCCACCACCACCACCCGAACCGCAACCGCCCGCCCCCGCACCGGAACCGCCCCCCGAACCGGCGCCGCCGGCGAGTTTTGAAGAAGGTTATCATCGCATTAAGGTAGGAATGACCTACGAGGAAGTCACCGACTTGGTGGGCGACGACAACTACGTCGTCGGCCAAAGCCCATCCGGCTTGAAAGTTATCCGGTGGGAAGGGCCCGACCGGGAAGCCTTCACCACCCGGTTCGTTAACGGCAAGCTCGACATGCTCTCCAATCTTCAGAAGCGCCCCCGCCAGGTATCGGCCAGCGCCCGCAGAAGGCTTGACGAACTTACAGAACAACGCATGCGCGAAACGGCCGAACGCATGCTGGGCGAAGCGCCGCCTTCCGAAGTGACCACGCAACCGCCTGAAGAACCGGATGAGGTAAGTCCGGTGCTTCAAGAGCCGATTCCCGAACCCGAACAGCCTCAAGAAGAGGACACCGGCGTCGTAACCGGGCGGGGCCGCCGCGAGCAGGTTGTGCGTATCGGAAGCCAGGCCGGCGAAGAAAGGCGCCGTCCGTCCGTCCGTAAAGCGCGCCTGCCCCGGTTCTCCGGCGCCATCAAGCGCGGTCCGCACGACGTGGTATTCGTCAACCGGGGCGAAAACGTTTTGAAGGTTGGGGTACGTTCCAACATGCGCGGGCTCGACTTCGAGATTCAACCGGAACAGTACGAGGTCATGTTCGTCAGCAACGGCGCTTACAAGGTTTATTACATCGACACCGGCGATCCCGAAACTCTCCATGATGCCGGCCCAATTATCGTCGACACCCCGCCCGTGGCCCTTCGGATGTTTCTGCCCAGGTAGAGGCGCTCTCTCCGCCTTTGGCCGAACTAAAGATCCAGTTACTTTGCCTGCTTTCGAGTTCTGGGAGGCCGGGACGGCTTCGCCGGGTGAGCAGCCGCTCTACCGCCATCTGAAGTGCGCCTAGCCCGCATCTTTAACAAGAAAAAGCTAAAGCACTGGAGAAGGGCGCTGAAAGCGCCCTCTTGACGTTGTGGCCGCTGAGACGCCCCGGCTGAAGCCGGGCTCAAAGAGGAGCCGGCTCTAAGCCGGCTAAGTTCAAAGCTCTTGCAAGCTTATCATCGTTGAGCTGACGGCGGTAGCCAATCATGTGCTACTATCCGTCAGGATCGTCGAAGTTATTCTGCACTTACCTGCGGCCACCTTTGCAAGTTGCTGGACTGTAGCGTGTTGTCCACGCCGATACCTTTAATTCTTTCATATTGGTTCCGGCTGCGCTGGATTTGGAAACATTCGGGCTAAGTCTCAACAGGTTTTGCGCTTGGGAAATGTGTTTTTTACTTTGGCCACATATATACACACGTACAACTGGGTTTCCTATAGAACCTCCTGAGGCAGGCAGAACCCTAAGACGTTGTCAACGTTTCCACCGCGTGGTTTGCCACGCGGACCACGTAGTTGTTGGGATCGTCTTGGAGTTTTTTGAATATTTCCAGGGCGGGTTTTGCGGCTTTGCCCAGCCGGTCGAGTTCGTTTGCAGCCTGAAGCCTGACCCACTCTTCCGGGCTTTCCAACTCGCGTACCAGCGCGGGGAGGGCCCGGTCGGGCCGGTGGCGGTGCAACAGCCCGGCCGCGGCCACGCACACCGCGCCGGATTCGTCGTCGAGCCGCTTCTCGAGGGCGTCGAGCCACGGCGGCTCGGCGTCCTGCGGCGCCTGGTAAAGGCGCATCACGGCCCAGAATCTTGCCGCGGGATCCGGCGCCTCCAACCCGTCGGCGGCATCCTTTCGCGGAGGCGTCACCCCCGACGCCGCCAGTAGGTCGTCGACCGGAAACGCCTCCCGGTCGTTCCGCAGTTCATAAAACGGCCGGCCGGCGGCCCGCTTGTGCATCTCACTTTCCGGCAGCAACCCGAGGTCGCCGATATCACGCATCCAGTCGGCCAGCGCCACACGCATGCGGTTGAGCGTCTCAGCGTGGGCGGCGTCGGCGGCGAGGTTGTTGATCTCGAACGGGTCGTTTTTCATGTCATAGAGTTCCTCGCCCGGCTTCGTATCTTCCATGAAAAGAGCCGCCGGCCCGTCGAGTTTGCCCTGGCGCTTCAGATCCGCCCATACCTTCATCGTGGGCATTTGATACATGTACTCGAGAAACTGGGCCCGGCACAGGTGTGGCATCAGATTGCGTATGTACTTGAACCGCCCGTCGCGAACCGCCCGCGATCGGTCGTACCGCTCGTCCATCCGGTCGCGCCCCGCATAGACATACTTGCGCGGTTCCTTCGCCTGCCCGCCCAAAAAGGGCCGGCCCTGCATGTGGGCCGGGACCTCCACCCCCGCCAGGCTCAACACCGTCGCGCCAAAATCTACAAAGGCGACCAGGCGGTCCGTCGCCGCGCCGGGCGCATCCGGCGCGAGCTTCTGGTATTTCCGGGGAAACCGCACGATCAAGGGCACCTGCAAGCCGGTGTCGTACAGCCAACGTTTGCCCCGGGGCAAGCCTACGCCGTGGTCGCCATAGAAGAACACGATCGTGTTGTCCGCGACCCCGTCCTGTTCGAGCTCGCGCAGAATTCGGCCGACCTGCTTGTCCATCACCGTAACCAAGTCGTAATAGTGGGCCCAATCTTTCCGCACCTCGGGGGTGTCCGGATGGAATGGCGGCACCGGCACGCTGGCCGGATCGTGCCGTTCGGTTTCGTCCAGCTCGGCCGTGCGCCGGGCGAACTGGTCGTCTGGCAACCGTATCTGCCCTTCGTGCGTCACTGTCAGGTTGACTACACTGAAAAAGGGCTGCCCCGGCGCCCGGTTGCGCCAATGGGCGTTCCGGCTCGAATCGTCCCAGGCGCCCTCGGTTTTCTCGAAATTATAGTCTTCCTTGTGCCGGTTCGAGCAGTAATATCCGGCCTCGCGCAAATATTCGGTGAAACACCGGATGTAAGCCGGCTTCGGGGCTTTCGAGCGCATATGCTGCGAGCCCAGCGACTGCGGATATATGCTCGTGATAATGCCCGACCGGGCCGGGGCGCAAACGGGGGCGTGCGAAAACGCGCAACGATACCGGATGCCGTCCGCGGCGAATGCGTCGAGGTTGGGCGTAATTGCAAAGTCGTCGCCGAAACATTTTAAATTCGGGGACGTGTCCTCGCAGGTAATCCAGAGTATGTTCGGCCTTTCGTTGCCGCCGTCAGCCTGCGCCCAAGCCGTGCCGGCAGCCATCGAGGCCGCCCCGGCCCCCGCCAATCGTAAAAACGTTCGCCGCTCCATGATGGGCCTCCTTTTTCGTCTTTACTTATGATGGCAAATCCGGCGCAACATTAAAAGTTTGAGCTGGATCGCTTATTTGCATTTATAGAACACAATAAGTTATAAAGACGTGAAGCCGGCTGTAACCATACCTGTGTATGTTCATCCTAATGCGCCGCCTGAGACGTTAAAAGAAAAAACATGCGTATCCTTCTTGTCGAAGACAATCCTGGCGATGTGTATCTTTTCAAGGCTGCTTTGGCGGAGCTTAATGCCGAAGTGGATTTGCAGCTTTTGGACAACGGTTTTCATGCCTGGAAGCATTTGGAGAAAGTAGCTGCTGGTGATGCCCAGCCACCGGACCTGATTGTTCTCGATCTTAATCTGCCGGGCATGAGCGGCCGTCAAGTGCTCAACGAAATGGGGCAACGCCCCGAGCTGCATAAAATTCCCGTCTGCATTTTCACCGGCGCCGGTTCCGAGGAAAACATCATCGACGAGCACCCCCCGCTCCAACTGTGCTTCTACGCGAAAGTCGACAACTTCGCCAAGCTACGCGAAATCGTGCAAGACTTTCTCGCTTTCGCAGCAGAAAAGAAAAGTTAGGTAAAATTGGGGACGTTGCTTTTTTTTCGCTAGCAGTGCTTTAGACAATCCGGTGAGCGAAAAAAGGGCAACGTCCCCAATTCCCAATTTTGGCTAATTACCCCCCAGCTTTTTTGCCATGTCCGTAGCGGCGCCCAACACCACCTCGCCAAGTCCCCCGCCGTAGAACGAAGCGGTCACTTCGTAGCCGCTTTCGGCATATTCGTCGGCCGTCAGGATATATCCGATATGTTCGCTGGCAAGCCCGACCACGCAGGGATGCGCGACGCCGGCCCGGCGCATCGTGTCTTTCACCGCCAGCCCCAATTGGCAAATTGCCTCGCCCGGAAAGGTCACCAGGGCAAAGTCGTTCACGCGCATCCCGTAAACGGGCGCCTTGTCCGGAAACATCAGGGGTAGTATCTGGTTCAGCTGCTCCTGCGTCACGTGGTATTCGTCGCCGGCAATCTTCACGAAATCCGGCGCGCCCTGTTGCGGCGGCAGGTCCACCCACTCCATCGCGATCTCGAACCGTTCCACTGGCGCCGGGCGCAGTGTCTCTGCAAGCTTTGCCGCCGCAAGGCCTACTTTGCGCCCGTAGTTTTCCGCCTGCTGGTAATGACTGCCCGCCTTGGCCTCAACCGGCGACTGGTCGCCCTCCGCGCCGTTCGTATACAAACACGCAGCGCCCGGCATCAGCGCCTCGATGGTCCTCTGCATATGCCCGGCCCACTCGCCCGACACAAGCATGTCTTCGTCCGAGACGAGCGTTCCGTGCGCCGTGAAATTGACCAGCACCGCCAGCGGTTTTCCGCCCTTGTCCAGCCGCAATACCGTCAGGGCCGGGTCGGTGAACTCGTCTCGCCGCCGGTTGCGCGTAATGCCGTTCAGGTCAACACTGCCCGAGGCGGCCGTCACCGGCTCGAGGTTTTGTGATGCTGCCCGCAGGCCTTGGGCAATGCGGCTGGTCACGAAATTCAATACGGGCTCGCTGAACACACCGATGTGCGGATTGCCCGCGATATTGCGGCGATCGAGCGCGAATCCTTCGAGTCCCGTATGGCTGTGGCTGGCCGCCATCACCACGTTTTCAACCGAAAGCCCCTCCACATTTGCCTTTTGAATCGACTCCTCCACCACGCAAAGCGGAAGGCTGCAAACATCGAGCGTCACCAGAGCCGACTTTTTCCCGTTCCACTCAAGAACCAGGCACTTCGCGTTCAGCGTGTCGAGAACGCCTTCCGCCGGTTTGCCGTTGCGCGCGCCGTATCCCCCAAGCGGCGTGGGGATGCCTTCCTCGAGCGGTGTGATGCTAACGGTCGCCACTCCTGCGTTTAAACCGGCCACGGCCGGCGTCGCGGCCAGGACCAACACGCCCGCCATTAAGATCTTGTGCATTATCATCATATGTTCCTCCACTTCACAGCCTGCCGCCATTTTACACCGCGCTCGGATATCCGGCAATCACTTTAGGGAAATTCCGGCATTTGTGGGGGCCTTCAACCGTCCCTACGGGACTATGCCTGGCGCCGACCGGGAACCCAGGACTAACGTCCTGGGCTACTCTCACAAAGTCCCTACGGGACTTTTGCTCCTGTAAACGCCCACGCAACTGTTCGGGGAGGTCCCAAGGTCAATCTTCTACTCGGCCAGACCGGGAACTCTCACCGAGTCCCTATCGGGACTTTTGCTCCTGTAAACGCCCACGCAACTGTTCGGGGAGGTCCCAAGGTCAATCTTCTACTCGGCCAGACCGGGAACTCTCACCGAGTCCCTATCGGGACTTTTGCTCCTGTAAACGCCCAC
>Ga0272441_10000444_pt1 | contig 95060 bp, 78 predicted proteins | sample SSMProp6N_FD_193582 | JGI IMG/M metagenome (GOLD analysis project Ga0272441, IMG submission 193582) | Marine sediment archaeal communities from Little Sippewissett salt marsh, Falmouth, MA, United States - SSM-Prop-6N | ecosystem: Environmental > Aquatic > Marine > Wetlands > Sediment ... | reverse complement strand
ATGCCATACCTTCTGCTTACCCTCTGACGTAGCCAATCATTACCCTATATAAATTAGATCGGGCTTATTGAACAATGGATTGAGTTCGACCGCTACGCGGGTCGTCTCAATCCTTATAGGTTATGCACCTTCTTGTTTTTCAGGCTTGCGCCTTTCAGCAATTCTGATCAATTGATCAGCAAACATGATAAGTTCGGCTACTTCTGCGGGGTCATCAAAATTGACATCATGGTGACTACCAGGGTTCTTGAAGGAACCTATGGCTCCGGCAAAGAGGTCGCTTATTGCTTGCCTTTCGCTAGCCACTTGAGCGCTGTCCGTTAGCAGCCCGTTTTCTGGATGAAATGCTTTGCGCATCAAGTTCACACCCAAATCCGTCTTGTTCGCCCCGGACAAGATTCTGACCCTTACCTCTACTTCTTTGAAAGCTTCAAAGACTGCCGTATCGTAATCACCACGAAGAAATGCTGGGCGGACTTTTGATGCCAATTTAGGATCAAGAGTTTTATCGGGGAGAAGGGCCGCTGCCCTGTAACTACGAACATCAGGTGTGTGTCTGAATTTCTGGCCCCTACGTGTAATAAAAATCCAGTCATCTCCTTGGCTTGGGGATGGTGCGATCAGACCCTCTCGCTCTAACCATACCCATGCTTCAGTCATTGCCTTTGTGACTTCGTCGTATTTCCCCGCAGAGTACTCATACAGATTGCCTGGCAGCATAAAGTTATACCTATTTAACAGTCCACTTGAGTCGCTCTTTTCACACTGGCAAAGGTAATCGAGTAAAGGGACAGCCAACTCTTCTGGCTCCATCTGGAGGACTATTTCAGTAGGAGGGAATACGTCTGCAATTCTTGGCATATCAGCATCCTCCTAAGTGCTTCATCTTTGCATAACGCCACGGGTCAGTGGCGCGGGCGCAAGCCCGCGTCCACCTGAACCCGGTGGTTAACTATTCTTTTAATTATCATACAAAGATTTATATCCATGAAAAACACTATATTTATGTGTACCATCAATTAAAGACTGCTTTAGTTCTTCAAGCGTCGGGCATTCTTCATTTTCTTCGCCTTCCCATTCTTCAAGATTAACAGTCCTTACATAATCAATATTTAACAACCTAAAGTCATCAGTCTTTATTGTTTTTTTCATTTTATATATTGATTCTTCAAGGTTTTCAGCAGGTACGTATATATATACAACTGCCCCAATACAACCTTCTAATACTCGATTGTCTTTCAGTGGTTCAACTTCGATGAATAGTTCGAATATTTTCATTAATAGTTAACGTAAGGGTCAGCCGCGCGCGTAGCGCGTCGGCTGGAACCTATGGTTCGGTAACAGCCCTCAAGATTGGGTTAATGATACGAGTAATTTTTCCACGACCTATAAAACGACCATCCCAAATCTTATATTCAAATCCAATATTAAAACGTCCGCTATTCATTTCCGGAGCTAAAAGCCAAAGAATTGCTTTTTGACTAGAACCTGGACTTGGAGGTTCACCTAGAAACTGATACATACCATCATTAAAGCCATCAGGATTTCCGAAATCATGTGGTAACCGGCACCCCTGCCATAAAGGATGTTTACGGCCACCCTCAGAAGTAGGAAATAATGATACTTCAACCTCAAGATCAGGTTCATGGTGTGGTTTTATGAACTCATTCATCTTAGATACCTTTAGGTACCGAACATGCTGATCACCGGCGGCTGTAAGCCGTCCGGTGGATTTGTTTGTTGGGTTTTGCTACCTCTTAAATAAATAACGAGATTCAATATAGGTCGTTATAACCGCCCTTATTGCATCAAATGGTAATATATCTATAAGCTTAAGCATAAGCTCTTCTGCTTTTTTTAATTGTTCATCATAAGTGTACTCATCAAAGAATACTGCCATACATAACTCTGAGGCAAAGTTCAGATTAATCTGTCTTCTCGTTACATCGTATTCAATGAAGCCTGTTCTCTCTGGAGACATCTCGCATAAAGAATCCATAATAGTTTTTTCCTTGACATGACCACCAATAGAATTGCGGTATTTTTTTATAAAATCATGAGCAACATCCATATCATTACTTAGTGTTTCGAATGCTTCTCGAAGAGGGTTAGGTTGTCTAGATAACGCATTTTGAAAATCGGGATTAATTTTTAACGAATGAATTGTGCTAGATATCTCCATCATTGTCCTAAAGATATTTCTTAAAAAATACAACTTACGCCATGCGATCTCATTAACATCTAAGGACTGAATCTTTGGCTCTAACAAACCTCGATATTCTAATTCAAGATCTTCTTTTAAGATACATAGACGAGCTACTTTTGCAGCGACAATGTCATCTGCTGGAAACCAATTCTGCAAGTGAACAAGACGTCTAATTTTGCGCATAAGCTAATACGAAGTTGGAAACCCAACCATTGCTTATCAGGTAAATTTGCCTTGATAATATGATATTGAGGGTGTTTTCGGGCAAATTTGCCTTGGCCTAATATCAATTTTATTTACTATATCCATGAGGTATTTTCATGTCAATTGTCTTAAAAGACAAGAAACTGATTGATGAAGTACGTGCTACAATAATAGCGGCCTGACTCCTGTTTTTACAACTAAGGGTCAAACGTAGATTTGATAACCCCTTTCCCCTCCTATCTCTGCTCGTGATTTGTGGATTAAGGCTCATGATTATTCTTGAAATTTTAGTGTGCTCCATCATCATGAACCGCCCTGTGCGGACCCGCATGCAGGGTGGTGTGGGGGCTGGGGGCTAGACACCCCCGGCTACCCGATTATACGATTATTTGTCTTTTTGTATTTTACCTGCTTTTTGAAAATATTCTTCATATTCTTTTGGGTAGTATGGCTTTACCCTGATGAAAAGTATTCCAATTACGAACATAATAGGCATTAATATCAGAATTGCTACTCTATCATCACTCGGATAAAAAGAAGTTTGTTTAATGATGTCCATAAAAACAGTTATAATAAAAATTGTAGACACAAAACATGCAGCAACACCAAAGAATTTCCCAAAAATATTTAAATAACTCCATAGAAACTTTTCGTATCTTGATGGTGTTCTCATTTAATATTTTCCAGTATAACATTGACAATAGATGGAAAATTTTCCACCTATTGTCATATTACACGGTAAAAAGTGGAAAATATGCGTAGTATTTTTCCACCTATTACATTTTTTACAAAATTGATTTGTATATTCAATATGTTTTCCCTATGCCCCAGCGTATCTGCGGGAGAAATGATTATTTATATGATGCCCCCGATATCCGCGGGCACTCCGTGCGGGATGGGTGAAATGCTGTATTATATTTTATAGTATAATTAAACATAAATATTCAAATACGTTCATTCAAAGGTGCATAACAAGTTTTGTATTAAATACAATCTTAACAGATGGTTGTATGATTGTACAAGGAAAATATATTTTTGTGAAGATTGCATGGTTTTTTATACAGCGCTGAGACCTATTCCGGCTCATATTTTCACTGTCCATCAGCCTTTCTTCACTGCGCTCAGGCTCCCATTACACGGGACCCTCCCTTTCTCTGCGTACTCTGCGCCTCCGCGGTGAATATCTTTTTTCTTTTCTCGCACGAAGACACAAAGAAAGAGTGTGCTGCTGAATATCACTGCCAGTAGCCCGTTATTCTTTGCGGCTTTGCGCCTTTGTGGCTCTCCGGATGGCAACACTCTGCGCAGATCAAGATGTCTGAAACATTATATCACCGTCACAGGGACGGTATTCTTCAGAGAAGATACATCCGGCGGTGCCATACAGGATCAAAATAAATGTCACCTCATCAACTCTCAACTCAACACCCTCGGCTTGTGCCACTATTGACGCCATATTATGTGCTTTTAAGTAAATGGATCTGGTATTCATCTCTATATATACTCCCGATTACGCTATTGCGCAACGTTCGTAGCTGATAGGGCACAGATCCTGGCAGGTTATGTTGAAAAAACAGGTGACATTGTCTGGATGATCCTTTATCCTTTAGAACAAGCCGCGGATAAACTATCAACAGGTGCCGGCATAATAAATGAGGGGGAATATTTATGACAAAAACAGAATTAGTGGATATGGTTGCCAACAAGACAGGCCTTTCTAAATCAACGTCGTCAGAGGCAATCTCTGCGTTTACAGACGCTATACAGGATGCACTCAAAAATGGCGACAAGGTTACATTGGTAGGATTCGGTTCCTTTGATATTTCCACGCGTGCGGCCCGCGACGGCGTGAATCCCCAGACCAAAGAGAAAATACAGATCAAGGCCTGCAAGGCCCCGAGATTCAAGGCAGGCAAAGCATTGAAGGACGCTGTAAACAGTTAGACAACAGCCCTCCTTAAAATCTATAGCTTTGATTGATAGAGTCCCGGAAATGGGGCTCTACCTTGTTCCGTATCCTTTATTTGAAAGGACGTATGGTTAGAGCATCTTTAACTTAAGCCAATCGGCCATTATCGGATCGACAACAATCCATTTATCATCAGAACGTTCGATTAAATCTCTATTGAGCAGCTTTTCTTTTGCCCCTGTTATACCTCCGGTTGAACTCAGCCCATGTTTTTTTATCTACCCTACAGGGTAAAGAGACGCTGTTTCATCAACGGAAAGTGCCTTTAATAACTTTTTCTGCTCAACGGAAAGCCCGCTGATATAACCCTCAAATACAGGCCGCTCGTTATCAAGAAGAAACTTATACGCATCTTTTACATGCTGCCAGACGATAATGTTGCTTTCAACGGTTATGTAAATAAGGTAGGCAAGTTTTTGCGTATAATAAGGGTGTTCGTGGAAAAGAGAGATAATATTGTCCACCATGTCAAGGGTGCATCTCATCTTCCCCTCTATAAACCGCGAATGGATTCTATTTTATAGAATCAAGGTTGCAGAATCAATCTATAACCTTGACACCTCGATAGCCAAGATTCGTCAACTCACCTGCGATAGAGCCTGTATTACCCCCGGTGATGCGGAAATGGTGCACATTGTCATCACCATTGATCGACATACCGGCGCTAATTATATAGCCGCCCTCGCTTTCTATAATAGAGACAACCTCATCAAAAGAGCCATGCACATGCTTGAGCTTTACATCGATCCTGGAACCGGCCTTTAATACACCCATGATATCTATGAAGGCCTTGAGGATGTCGTTTACGGTTATGATGCCCAGGAGTTTAGTGTTTTCGACAATGGGAAGGCAACCTATACACCTTTCGTGAATGATCCTTGCTGCATTCTCCAGGGTTGTTTCCGGAGAAACAGTGCTGGGATTTTGAAGCATTACGTCTTTCACCTTGAGTTCTTCAAGCATGGATGCCAAGATCACCTGCTTCAGGTCTCCAAGGGTGACAAGGCCGACCAGATTATCACCCTCTACAACCGGAAGGTGGCGCACAGAGTGCTTCTTCATAATCTTCAGGGAATCTCTGATCCCTGCTTCCTTGTCTATGGTAACGACGTCCTTAATCATCCAGGATTCAACTTTCATAAGTTTTCTTATACCAAAAAAACAAATGCATTTAAACAGTAAATCTTCTTATTACATCGTACGGACGGACCACCTACCCTGACCTGATATATTCAAGGGCCTGCTCTTTTGTTTGTACAATCCCTTCGGCCCGTGCATCCTCAACCCTTTCCAAAAGCATCCCGACCATAGGCCCCGGCCTGATGCCCAGGGCATGAACAACATCTCCTCCCCTGATCAGCGGATTGTTCTTATGATGGATAAAAGTGTCGTGGTAGTATGTCCATATCCCGGATACCGTCTTTCTTATGTCGGTCCCTGAACCGTCGCCACCAGGTGTCGCGGCAAGCGCAAGCAGCAGCGTCTCCGGCATATAATCCATGCACACTTTGCACAATCCGTGCATGTCTCTGTTCGTAACCCGGGCACTGCAGATGCAGTCACGGGTCATCCTGTGGTTTTCTATCAGCCCGGTAATGATACCCGCGGCCCTGTTGGAAAACCTGAGCCCTGCACATATATCACGTACCTTTTCAGATGCCTTATGGACATGTCGGTCTACATCGGTCCGGCGGGACAGGTTTGCAATGTCCATGTTATAAAGAAAGGCTGCAAGCTTGATGATGCCGGCGCGCGTTACATATTCCTCCACTGCACTGTCAAGCTCATCCCCTATCCCCTCAAGTATGGCATCTGCGTTATTTATCAACCTCTCGGCTTTAACGGCTGCCTGTACACAAGCCTGCAATAAAGACATGTCCTCATGCGTCCCCCTGCCAAGGCCCTTATACTCGGGGAATATTATATCTGTCACAGAACACCGGTTCATTAAGGCAAACATGGCCGCACCTCCTGAAAAACAAAGCGCCTTCATGAGCTCCTGCCTTATCCTCTCCGGAGACACACTGTAAAGGAGATCTGCATTACAACGGATCATCGTCAGTGTATGTTCATCTATATCAAATCCAAGGACAACGGAAAACCGCAGGGAACGCAGGGACCGTAACGGGTCATCCTTGAGGTTGTCCTCTGATATCATCCTGATAGTAGAATGCTCCAGATCATCAATGCCCTGCACAGGGTCTATCAGCTTACGCCCGGCCACATCATACCCCATTGCATTTATTGTGATATCCCGTTTTGCAAGGTCCATCTCTATGTCCTGACCCTTTGGTGAAGATATATCTATAGTGGCATGATGTTTCTTGAGGGAGATGCGGACGATCTCCCTTGACCTGTCCATCCAGAAAGGCCTTGTACCGAATCCGGCGGCTATCTCCTGAGCCAGGGTCCATACATCACGGAATGTAACGATATCAAAATCATCAGGCTGCCTGCCAAGAAGCATGTCCCTGATGCACCCACCTACAAGATAGGTGTTCGGTCTCAGCCTGTCTGATATATGATTCAGGATCTTATTTTCTGATACGAGACTCCACAGATCTTGCATGCGCCTCCAGGTCTTCCGCACGTGCGAATCGAGCCGCCATGGGGCCCAGCCCTTTTGCCGCCTCATGGGACAATCCGATTATAGACGACCTCTTTACAAAATCATATACCCCCAGAGGTGAATAGAACCTGGCGGTTGATCCCGTAGGCAGGGTATGATTCGGCCCCGCTATATAATCACCTATGGCCTCGGGGCTATAATGGCCGAGGAATATCGCACCTGCGTTTTTGATCCTTCCGAGAAGACCATAGGCATTATCGACCATGAGCTCCAGGTGTTCGGGTGCGACATAATTGGCTATTTCAACAGCCTCATCAAGGTCTTTGGTGATAATACATGCCCCGTGATTCTTCAGTGACAGGGTTATTATATCCTTTCTTGGAAGATCAGGCACCTCTTTCGATATCTTTTCAAGGACACTATGGGCAAAATCTTCATCAGTGGTTACAAGTATGGATGAAGCCAGGACATCGTGCTCTGCCTGGGAAAGTAGATCGCTTGCCGTCATAGCGGCATCTGCGCTTTTGTCTGCTATAACGAGGATCTCTGAAGGCCCTGCTATGGCATCGATCCCTATACGGCCCTGCAGCAGCCTCTTTGCATAGGCGACATATATATTTCCAGGGCCCACAACCTTATCCACCCTGGGTATGGTTTCCGTGCCGTATGCAAGCGCGGCAACCGCCTGTGCGCCGCCTATACGGTATATGCGCTCTATACCCGCTATACGGGCAGAGGCTAGCAGTATGTCGTTCACCCTGCCTCCCGGTGTCGGTGATACTACAACTATATTGTCCACCCCTGCAATCTTTGCCGGTATAACATTCATAAGCATGGTAGAGGGAAATGCATTCTTCCCGCCGGGTATGTATACACCGACATTGTCTATAGGTGTTACCTTCTGGCCCAGAATAGAGCCGTCACGCTCTGTCATTATCCAGGAGTCTTCCCTCTGACGGCTATGGAACCTCTTTATCCTGTCGGCTGCTGCCTCTAGCGTAGAGATTATTGTCTTATCGACCCTGCTGTATGCCTTTTCTATGTCTTCAGCCGTAATCAGCATACCCTCGATACTGCAATCAAAACCGTCAAGGGTCTTGGTGTAATCGATAAGCGCCTGATCTCTGCGTTCTTTTACCTGATCTATTATCTGACGTACTGTATTGTCTACATCCTCAGGCGTTTTACGCACCCTGTCCAGAATCGTATCAAGCCTGGTTCTCCAGGAATTATCCCCAGTGTTTATGATCTCTATCACAATCCGCCCCTTTCCCTTTTAACCCGGGCACCAAGGTTTTCCAATTTTTTGTCCAATCCTTCATACCCCCTGTCGAGATGATAAATACGCCTTATCTCCGTAAGCCCGTGGGCATTCAGCGCGGCAAGAACAAGGCTTGCCGACGCCCTCAGATCCGTTGCCATTACAGATGCGCCCTGGAAGTGTTTTATCCCCCGTACAATGACGGTATGGCCCCTTTCTTCAAGGTTCGCCCCCATCCTTATCAGCTCAGGCACATGCATGAACCGGTTTTCAAATATGTTTTCGGTGATGCTCGATACCCCGTCGGCTATACATGCCAATGCCATCATCTGGGCCTGCATATCCGTAGGAAACCCCGGGTAAGGCGTTGTCTCGATCTGTATGGGCTTTAAATCACATTCGCCGTTTACATAAAGCGTGGTTTCATCGATTTCTTTAATGATCAGACCCATCTCGGTCAACTTGTCTATGATGGATACAATATGATCCGTCCTTACCCCCTTAAGGGTCAGCTCTCCCTTTGATATGGCAGCTGCAGCCAGTATGGTGCCCGTCTCTATCCTGTCGGGGATTACTCTGTAATTCACTCCATCGAGGGATTTAACCCCGTGGATGGTAACCGTACTCTCTCCCGCACCCTCTATACATGCCCCCATTGCATTGAGCGCAAGGGCAAGATCAACGACCTCCGGCTCCTTGGCCGCCCCTTCTATAACAGTGGTTCCCCGGGCAATGGAGGCCGCCATCAAGATGTTCTCCGTGCCGCCTACCGTAGGGGTGTCAAAGACTATCTTTGCGCCCTTGAGACCTTTGGCAAAGGCCATTACATATCCATGCGACAGCTCTATATCCGCACCCATCTTTTTAAGGGCCTTTAGATGCATGTCTATGGGCCTTACCCCTATGGCGCAACCTCCGGGTAATGAGACCTTTGCCCTTCCGAATTTTGCAAGAAGGGGCCCCAGGACAAGTATAGACGCCCTCATGCTCTTTACCAGCTCATATGGCGCCTCATAAGACAGTATCTTGGCAGGCTCTATGACCAGCGTATCGTCTTCTTTCCTCTCTACATTAAGTCCAAGCGTGCTGAGGACCTTGGCTATGGTATTGATATCTCTGAGTCTCGGTACATTGGAATATCTGCACGTGCTGTCTGCGAGTATGGACGAACATAGAATGGGCAATGCGGCATTCTTCGAGCCGGATATGCTCACATCGCCATGCAAACCTTTTCCTCCCTGAATAATGAACTTATCCAACTGTCTTCTCCACTATTACTGCCCTGTCTTTTCCGGAAAGGTCTTTGACCCACTCCACTATATCCAGATCGTCTTGTTCATTCACGATCTCCTGTATTGATGCCTTCTGGTCATAACCCACCTCCATAATGAGGCGCCCACGGCTGACCATACAGGCCCTTACATCCATGAAGATCTCTTTTATTACATCAAGGCCGTCATTTCCACCAAAAAGGGCGTCTAGGGGTTCGTAATCAATCACGTCCGCGCCGAGCATATCCTTGTCTCTAAGGGCAATGTAGGGCGGATTCACGACTATCAATGAAAATTCAGCACTGAAGGCCTCGACGGATCTTCCGGCAAAGAGATGCAGCCTTTTATCGATATTATGCATGCGAGCATTGTTGCGAGCGGTTAAAACCGCCCGGCAACTGATGTCATTGCCATAACCCGTGAGGTCTTCCCTTTCGCATAGTATGGATATGATAACAGCCCCTGAACCTACACCGATCTCTGCTATGGTCGATCCCTGCGGGGCCATGGAAACAGCCTGTTCGACAAGGATCTCTGTCTCCGGCCTCGGGATAAGGACGTCGGGATTTACATGAAATGATCTCCCGAAAAATTCCTTTTCATTGAGTATGTATGCAATCGGTTCGAAGATGGACCTCCTCTTCAATAAGGTCCTGAATGAACTGAGTTCTTCTTGAGTGAGCGGCCTGTCTATATCGAGATAAAGATCTATACGTCTCAGGCCGAGGCTATGTGAAAGAAGGATCTCTGAATCGAGCCTTGGTGAGTCAATGCCTTTTGTCTGCAGGTATTGTCCGGACCAGCTAAGGACAGAGCGTATAGTCCATGACACCCGTTTCAGCTCCCGGTATTCTTGAGTGCTTCTGTCTGGTAGTAGGTGGATAGTTCGTCTATGATCTCGTCTATCTCACCTTCGAGTATCTGCTGAAGCTTGTGGAGTGTCAGGTTTATACGGTGGTCTGTTACCCTTCCCTGAGGAAAATTATATGTCCTGATACGCTCGCTCCTGTCTCCTGATCCTACCTGGGAACGCCTGTTTGATGCTATCTCCCTGTCCTGGTCTTCCTGGAGTTTCTGCAGGATGCGCGAACGCAATACCCTCATTGCCCTGGCCTTGTTCTTGTGCTGGGACTTTTCATCCTGGCAGGAAACGACTATGCCTGTCGGAATATGTGTGATCCTTACGGCGGATTCCGTCTTGTTTACATGCTGGCCGCCTGCCCCTGATGCCCTGTATGTATCTATCCTCAGATCAGAGGGATCAATATCCAGATCGACCTCCTCTGCCTCGGCCAACACTGCCACGGTAACGGCAGAGGTATGTATCCTTCCGCTCGCCTCTGTAGCCGGGACGCGCTGTACCCTGTGGACACCGCTTTCATATTTAAACCTGGCGAAGGCGCCTTTGCCCTTGATCCCTGCGACAACCTCTTTGATACCGCCTATTCCGGTTTCGTTCATGCCGAGGATCTCTATACTCCACCTTTTCCCCTCTGCATATCTGGAATACATCCTGAAAAGGTCTGCCGCAAAAAGACCGGCCTCTTCACCGCCGGTTCCTGCCCTGATCTCCAGGATAACATCCCTTTGATCGTTTGGATCCTTCGGCACCAACAGGAGTTTCAGCTCTTTTTCAAGCCTCCTGCTCTCTGCATAAAGCTCTTCCAGGCCATCTTTTGCAAGATCTCTCATCTCCGGATCATTATCTTCAAGCATTGATTCATGCTCTTTGATATCACCATCAACCTTCTTGTAGAGCCTATATGGCCCCATAAGCTCTTCTATGGTTGCGTGTTCCTTTGCCAAGGCGCTATAGCGGCTGTGATCCTGGACTATTTCTGAATCAGAAAGGAGATCGGAAAGCTCGTTATACCTCGCTTCGATCTCCTTGAGTTTTTCCAGCATAGATATTGTCTAAATAACCTCTTATTTGCCCTTATTCTCTTTGTTAAGGTAGTCACCATACTTTCTTTTGAATAACTCGGCTTTTCCGGCAACCGATGTCAATCTCTGCTGTCCTGTATAAAACGGGTGGCACGCGCTGCATATTTCTATGCGTATATCCTTCTTTGTCGAGCGTGTCTCAAAACTGTTTCCACATGCACAGGTTACAGTGGTCTTTTCATATTCCGGGTGTATTTCCTTTTTCATCTTTCATGCTCCTTACTTGTTCATTGACTCCAAGAAATCGGAATTATCATCCGTCTTGCTTAATTTGTCCAGTAAAAATTCAATACTGTCTACAGGATTCAACGGACTCAATAGTTTTCTTAATATCCATATCCTGTCAAGCTGGTCCTTGGGAAGCAAAAGTTCCTCTTTCCTGGTTCCTGATTTCGATATATCTATTGCCGGAAATACCCTGCGCTCCATGATGGAACGGTCAAGGTGTATCTCCATATTTCCTGTCCCCTTGAACTCTTCGTATATGACCTCATCCATCCTCGAACCTGTATCCACAAGTGCTGTGGCTATGATGGTGATGCTCCCGCCTTCCTCGATATTACGCGCTGAACCGAAAAACCGCTTCGGCTTCTGAAGGGCATTGGCGTCTATACCGCCTGAAAGGAGCTTTCCCGATGGTGGGCATACCGTATTATGGGCCCTTGCAAGCCTTGTAAGCGAATCCAGCAGGATAACCACATCCTTTTTATATTCGACAAGCCTTTTTGCCTTTTCCATGACCATCCTGGCAACCTGCACGTGTCGGGATGCCGGCTCGTCAAAGGTTGACGCAACGACCTCGCCATTTACCGAGCGCTGCATATCCGTGACCTCTTCCGGCCTTTCGTCTATCAGCAGGACCATCAGAACGACCTCGGGATGATTTGCCGTGATGCTGTTTGCTATGTTCTGAAGCATCATGGTCTTGCCTGCCTTGGGCGGAGATACGATGATGCCCCTCTGCCCCTTTCCTATGGGAGAAAGCAGGTCAAGCGACCTTCCCGTCAGATTGTCGGTTGCAGTCTCGAGGGTGAATCTTTCCAACGGGTATAATGGGGTAAGGTTGTCAAAAGAGACCCTGTGCTTTGCCGCATCGGAATTAGCCTCGTTTATGGTCTCAAGCTTCAGAAGGGCAAAGTATCTTTCATTATCTTTTGGCGGCCTTATCTGTCCCCTGATTTCATCCCCGTTCTTCAGATTGAACCTGCGTATCTGCGAAGGTGAAACATATATATCATCCGGCCCCGGCAGATAGTTATAGTCTGAGGATCGTAAAAAACCGAAACCGTCAGGCAAGATCTCAAGTACGCCCTGGCCCGATATGTACCCGTCTTTTTCAGACTGGGCCTGTAAGATCGCGAATATTAGCTCCTGCTTGGTCATGGTTGCAGGACCTTCTATTTCAAGGGAATTGGCTGTCTCCAGCAAGTCCTTGGGATCTACCTTTTTCAATTCTTCTAAATGCATATCCTTTCCTTTCGGCTATATAAAGTGATGTGCTTTTGAATAGTGAAGGATCACTTAACTATTTGGTAAACAATGCAGTAAATGAAACCTTTAATAATGTCAAGATAAAAAGTATCGGGTGTCAAAACCACCCGATTTTTTTATCTTAAACAAAATATCTATACATCATTCGCCGATCAGAGTTCCCGTATGGAATCTCTTGCCGGTGATCTTTTCAGAGATGCCGTTCTGATCGAGGTATGGAGTGATACCGCCAATGAAAAACGGCCAGCCTGCACCCATTATCATGCCTGTATCTACATCTTTGGGACTTGCCACTACACCTTCCTTAAGTATAAGATCGATCTCCAGGGCAACACGTTCCATTACCCTGTGCCTGATCTCTTCATCAGTGAATGTCTTGTCACCTCCGGACCAGCCTTCGGTCACCTCCGGCTGAACATCTATGCCCTTAGCCGTAAATATCAGGACATCCTTCTTGCCCTTTGCAACCAGGTTTTTCAAGCCTTCACTTACCGGGAACCTCTCCGGCCATGAGGCACTGAGCGTCTCCTGTACGTTCAGGGCTATGGCAGGGCCGACCAGAGCAGCAAGGGTAAACGGCGACATTGGAAAGCCGATATCTACAACGGCATTATCCACCTGCATGAAATCCGCGCCCTCATCGATGCACCTGAAGATCCCGTCCATCCAGGCAAGAAGTATCCTGTTGACAAGGAAGGCCGGTGCATTCTTTACCAGAACCGGTGTCTTTTTGATCTTCTTTGCTATGTCAAAAGCGGTGGCAAGGACAACCTCGCTTGTATGTTCCGCCTTGATGATCTCGACAAGCGGAAGAATGGCGATAGGATTGAAGAAGTGGAAGCCCACTACCCTTGAAGGATCCTTGAGCAACCTGGCCATCTCGCTTATATCCAGAGATGAGGTGTTGGTAAGGAAGAGGCACTCGGGTTTGCAGACAGCCTCCAGTTCTCCGAAGACCTTCTGCTTGGTACCGATCTCTTCGAAAACCGCCTCTATCACAAAATCGCAATCTTCAAAACCATCATAGGTAACCGTGCCTGCAATGAGCTCTTCTCCCATACGCCTGGCATCGGCATCGCTTATACGTCCCTTTGAAACCCTCTTTGCAAGCTGATCCCTTACATAGCTTAGGCCCTTGTCCACAAATTCCTGTTTGATATCCTTCATGATAACAGGGCACTGGTATCTCTGAGTAAACAAAAGCGCCATCTGAGAGGCCATAAGGCCGGCACCGATGATGCCTATCTTGTTGATCTTGTACCCCTTTACATCCCTTGGCGGCCTGCCGGGGAGTTTCTTTGCCCTGCGCTGTGTAAGATCGAATGCATACACGCTTGCCGGAAACTGCTTGGATTTTATCATATCGGCGAGCACCTGGCTTTCCTGCTCAAACCCCTCTTCATAAGACCATTCGCCGGCTCCCTTGATAAGATCAAGTGCCTTATATGGTGATATTGCTCCGGAATGTACCCTGCCCATAATAGCGAGTTTTGTCTGATTGTAGAGATCGTCACTCATCTTCGGATCAACCGGCGCTCGTTCGATCTTGACTTCTCCGGTTATAATCCTCTCTAGAAGCGCTATGGATTCGTCCACAAACGCGACAGGCGCGAACATCCTGTCTGCAAGACCCATCTTAAATGCCTTTTTAGAGTTTATCATGCGGTTCATATTCAAAGGATTGCTTATGATCAGCTCGATCGCGGCTTCCGGCCCGGAGAGCTTTGTAACTATCTGCGTTCCGCCCCATCCGGGGACCAGGCCCAGGAAACACTCGGGAAGTGCGTAATGATCACATCCTCCAGGGCTTCCGGAGATAGTGCGGTAATCATGATAGAGCCCTACCTCGACACCACCGCCCATAGCTGCACCGTTGATGGCGGCCATAGTCGGGATCTTGAGATCCATGATCCTCTTGAAGGCTGCATGGCCTGCCCTGCCGATAGCAACCGCATCATCACGACTCATAGACGGATCAACGCTCATTATGTCAGCGCCTACATTGAAGATAAAAGGTTTTCCGGTAAGAAGCCAGCCCTTTACATCAGGGTCTTCTTCCACGATATCCAACACCTTGTTCAGAGATTCTAAGGCCTCTGCCCCCCAAGTATTGGGTACCTTATAATTCTCGCCGTTATCCATGGCGACAAGGGCTATCTTACCTGCCTTTTTTGATTCATGAAAATTCAGTTTACATCGTGTAACATATTTCGCCATAACGCTGACCTCCTATAAGTCAAATCGGCTTTTCTCAAAGCCATTTATCATCAAAATATTATATACGAGTTGTTGCTTGCAGGCAGCCGATAGCGCTGTATTGTTGGATTATCTCTAATTTTTTAGATAAACCCGAAACGGAAAATGTGTCAAGATGATAATAAAGGGAACATCCTTATTATACTAGACCTGCAGGCGATTTCACGTCTGGATTTCGAGAACTATTCCTTGGATATTATCTTCATCGGGTTCATCGCGCGCTTGATACCCTTTACGTGAATCTGCCCCATGGGGACAAACCGGTTCGAATATTCTTCGTTATCGGCCAAGAGCTTGGTGGTCAGCGGGCATAGAATGATCTCTCCATGGGAGCTCACGGATTCAAGCCTCTGTGCCAGATTCACCGGTTCCCCTATGACGGTGAAGTTCATCTGTTCCTTTGTGCCGATATTGCCCGCAAGGACAACACCGGTTGCTATCCCGATCCCTACATCTATAGGAAAGAGGTCATCTGCAATAAGGGATTCTTTAAGATCGTTTACCTCATTCTGTATATTAACCGCACATTGTATGGCATTTGCCGGATCATTTTCCGAGGCGTCCGGTATGCCGAATACCGCCATAACCCCGTCCCCCAAAAATTTATCCAGCATACCTCCATGCTTGAATATAATGGGTACCACTGTCCCAAAAAAACGATTCAGGACCTCTACAACATCTTCAACGGAATGGATATCCACCATGGATGTAAAACCGGTAATGTCTGCAAAAACAACGGTTACGCTCTTTCTCTCTCCGCCGAGCCTGGTCATACGGTCATCGGCAAGCAGGTGTTCGGCAAGACCAGGTGAAAAATACCTGCCCAGGTTTATCCTTTTCTTTTCCATATCGACCAGATCCTGATATGTCCTTACCAAAGAGGCTGCAATAGAAAGCTGGTCTGCTATCAGTTCAAAAAATCGCAGATCATTCGACATAAAGGAATTCGTTACATTGTCTCTGAAATTGATAACGCCGATACAATTTCCCTCTGAGATAATGGGCACACAGGCTAAAGACCCCATCTGCCTTGTTCCTCTGTCGGAGAAATTGGGCTCTTTTGTAACATCCGGTATATACATAGTCTTTCTCGTTTCAAAGACCTTTCCTGCTATACCTTCACCCCTTTTCAATACTATAGGCGGCCTGTTCGGACTATCCCCCATCATGGATGCGCTTACGACATAGAGATTATTGGTCTCATCATCCACAAGCATGATAGAGGTACTGTATATGCCTGTTGCCTGCTTGATGATATCGAGTTGACGCATAAAGAGCTGGTCCCAGTGTGAAAGGCTCATGCCCTTTAATGCCTCTCCCAATTTCTTGAGCAGGGACAGTTCCGCTATCTTATGTTCATACCCATCTTCAAGAGAAAGTATCCGCTCTTTCAATATGGGGATAATATCCCTTTCTTTCATCTACTCACCCAATAGTATACTGACCTTTGCCTTTGTATCCTCGTATATCTTCGTGATCTTCTCCTGTGTAAGACTCAAGCCCCTTTTCTCCTTCAAAAAACGTGCAACTGCATGATTGACCTGGTCCATGTCTATACATCCGCTATGGGATATAATGTCTGACAGATGTACGGTAATTGCACGCTCCGCATTCTTTGTCTTGCCGGGTATATGGTGGCATAAAAGCCCTTCGACTATACTCTTTGGAAGATTCCAGCGTTCTGCTACATATGCACCCATCTCTGCATGAGAAAGACCTGCATCGGATTCCTCTGCGGCCAGGTCATCCATTGTCGAGACCCTGTTTACGTCACCTGTGTACAGACCTCTCTGTAAAAAAACAATCTTGCCCAGATCATGCAAGAGACCGACCGTAAACATCCTGTCTTCTTCCCTGCATCCGACAAGAGGCCCTAACCAATGACAGAGATGGGCCACGACAAGAGAGTGTTCCCAGAGACTCTGGGCCTGGGAGGCCGATATATTGTCTATTATCTTGTGTAAGGCTATAGAAAACGCGAGATTGACGATCTCATCATTGCCGAGGATCACAACGGCATGTTCCACTGAATTGATCTGCCTGTGAAAACCGTAAAAGGCTGAATTAACAACCTTTAGCAGCTTCGATGTCAGGACTGGGTCGTTTTCTATGATACGGGCCATCTTTGAAGCGGCCAGCAAAGAATCCCCGGCCAAATCGATTATCTGCTGTGATATGGAAGGAAGGGTAAAGAGGTGTTCTATATTTCTGAAACGCCGCAGGGTCTTTTTCCCCTGCTCCTTCTTATCTTCCATCCTTGCATGGTAATCCCAGTCTTCTACAACCCTCTCAAGATCCGCCTCTTGAGCCGAGGAATCCATATCCAGAGAGGAAATGAGCCCATTGTTGAAGAAATCCTTGATCCAATGCTGATCGGAATCTCCAAGCTCTGAAAAAACCCTGCACAATTCTTTCGGGTGTGAACCTAAAAATGCATAATACTGATAGAACGATGCAGAGACAAACCTGCTTTCCAAGTCCTCATTCGTCTCCGATATCTTAGACTCCTTGACGCTTTCCCATAATCTCTTCACCCATGGAGATTTTCCCTTGAGACGAAGCCTCTCCAAGGCCTCAAAAAAAAGACCGTTTATGTCTTTTCCGTCCTGGGGAAAAACCGCTATACCCTTGGGGATAGAAAGGAATATGGACGAGGCCTCATCGGCATCCACACCGAAGAGCCCCACTACTATATAATCTCCGTATCTTACGGCTGTATCCATTTCTCTTTTGTCGCTGAGGGCCTTCTGTTCGTATTTATCAGGGATGACCGCTATGGAAAGTCTCCCTCCGAGGGACTTCACCTTTTGAAGTTCTATCTCCAATAACGCAAGGGTATCTCTATTTACCATACCCCTATCTATCGTCATAGGACTTATCAATCTTGACAAGTCATGACATAAAGACAGCATCCATAAGGATGGATAATTTATAATTAATATGTTTTTATGCTTGATAAAGATATAGAAACTATGTCTCTATTGAACATGATAATAAGGATATAAACATGATACCAGTTGAACAGGCGAGAGAGATAATACTGGCCAGAATAGAAACCCTGCCGGCAGAAAAGGTCTATCTTTTAGATGCACTGTCAAGGCATCTGGCTTATGATATATACTCGGACAGGGATATACCGCCGTGGGATAATTCCGCCATGGATGGATATGCCCTGCGCTACGCTGATATCGATAATACTCAAGATCAAACACTGAAGATCGCCTATGAACTGCCTGCCGGTAAAATGCCCAAAGGGCCTCTGGAAAAGGGTACGGCCGTAAAGATCATGACCGGTGCCCCTATACCGCCCGGCACGGATACCGTGATCAAACGCGAAGATACCGAGGAATATGCGGATAAAGTCATAATAAAGGGCCATCCCAAACGTTTTGACCATATACGCCAAAAGGGCGAGGACATGAAAAATACCGAGATGATCCTGTCTGCAGGTACCCGCCTTAACCCGGCTCACATAGGTCTTCTGGCCTCGGTAAGAAGACCCCTTGTCTACTGCACCCAGCGACCCGTAGTTGCCATCATCTCCACCGGGGATGAGATTGCGGACCTAGATGAGGAAATTACACAACAAATGATATCTTCATCAAACTCCTATACCTTGATAGGTCTTGTTTCTTCCCTTGGGGCCATTCCCCTTTATATAGGAATAGCCAGGGACAATAGAAAAGACCTCCTGGAAAAGATATCCATGGCAAAGAGGGCCGACCTTCTACTCACAACCGGGGGTGTCTCCATGGGTGATTACGACATGGTAAAAGATGTGATGAAAGAAAAAAACAATACCATGGATTTCTGGAAAGTGGATATGAAACCCGGACGTCCGCTCGCCTTTGGTACAATAAATTCCATACCGGCCATAGGCCTGCCCGGCAATCCGGTCTCCACCATGACATCCTTTTATCAGTTCGCCCGTCCCGCCATATTGAAAATGATGGGGGCCAGGGAACTCCTGCTTCCCAGGCTGCGTGCACGCCTGTTGAGCCCTATAAAAAACGATACCGCGAGAAGGCACTATGTCAGGGGTATCATAGACACAACAGGCCCTGATCCTACCGTACGTATAACAGGAGCCCAGGGATCAGGAATCCTGTCATCCATGGCAAAAGGCAATTGTTACGTTGTAGTACCTAAAGGCAAAAGCTTCATAGATCAGGGAGAGATGGTCGATTGCGAAGTGTTTTACGGCCTCATATAGTTTCTTCTCCGACACATCTATTTATACAACAGGAACTTGCTTATAATTATAATAAAATGGATTCTTCTTTATACTGTCTAATTTTACTTATTGACATACTTGATTTTCTCGGTATAAGTACCGTACTTTTAAAGTGATACAGGAGGAATACATGCTGAGGACAAATGAACTTCGAGAAATAAAGGATATCCTGTTAAAGACGAAAAATGAGATCCTGGAAAACCTTGAAGAGCGCATCAAATCAAATGATGTCTCGGAGCAGAGAGAAATCGGTGATATCTTTGATGATGCGGATCTGGAGCAATCTAGAGAGTTCAATCTCTTGCTCAGCACAAGAGAACGTCAAAAGGTAAAACAGATCGACACAGCGCTTTCCAAGATCGAAAACGGGGAATACGGCTATTGCGAAGATTGTGGAGAAAATATCCCTATCGGAAGACTAAAGGCGATGCCGTTTGCCACTTTATGCGTCAAATGTAAATCGGAACGTGAGAGTGTAGAAGGGCATGCCTCTGTTTTCGTAGAAGAAAAGGTATAAGCGATGGCCTACAGAGTAGAGGTCGGCCTGAAGCCACACCTCTTTGATGCGCGTGGCGAAAGAATACGGCGGCAGATTAAGCACGCATTCCCTGAACTTGAAACCTTACCAAAAATATCTTGCGTGGATATTTACAATATAGATGCGGATGATCTAACCGAAGACGCCTTTATAGAGGCATTCAGCGACCCTGTTATAAATACCTTTGCGGTCAACTCCATAGTAAATAAAGAGTTCAGCTGGTACATAGAGATAGGCTACAAGCCGGGTGTAACAGATAATGTAGGACACAGTGCCGAATACACCCTTAAACTCATAACCGGTAAAGAGATTCCCGTATTCCACTCAAAGGGTTTCCTGGTTAGAGGCATTAGAGACAAAAAAACCGTCAGCGATATAGCCGGTAAGTGCCTTGCCAATGATCTGATACAGAAGATCAGAATCTTTGGAGCCGATGAAGTTGGAGATATAGAGCCATACATACCCAAGATAGTAGGCATTGACGACAGCCGGGTTGAAGAAATACCCCTGAATATCTCAGATGATGAACTGTCTCTGCTTTCAAGAAAAAGGACGCTGGCCCTTACCGTAGAGGAACTAAAGACAATAGCAGACTACATAAACAGACCTGATATCACGGACGAGAGAAAAGGAATCGGCCTGGGCGAGCATATTACGGACGTTGAATTGGAGGCCCTTGCACAGACATGGTCTGAGCATTGTAAACACAAGATCTTCAACGCCGAGATCGAATATGAAGAAGATGGCAGTAAAGAGATAATATCATCCCTTTTCAATACATTCATCAAGAAATCAACCTCGGAGATACGGGAAATGGCCGGCAAAGATGATATCTGTGTGAGCGTTTTTACAGACAATGCCGGGGTGATCCGTTTTACACAAGACAATAACATAGTGTTTAAGGTCGAAACACACAACTCCCCATCCGCCCTTGATCCTTACGGAGGAGCTCTAACCGGCATAGTCGGGGTAAACAGAGACCCCTTCGGTACAGGGATAGGATCAAGGCTTATATTCAATACCGATGTGTTCTGTTTTGCCAGCCCATCATATAACAAGTCCCTTCCTCCTAAAATCCTCCATCCCAGAAGGGTCTTTGAGGGGGTCAGGGAAGGTGTGGAGCACGGCGGCAATAAATCCGGCATACCTACAGTAAACGGCTGTATCGTCTTTGATGAGCGCTATCTTGGAAAACCTTTGGTATTTTGCGGTACTGCAGGTATAATGCCCGCTGTATTAAACGGAACACCTACCCATATAAAGCATATCGTGCCCGGGGACCTTATAGTCATGTCAGGCGGGAAGATCGGCAAAGACGGTATTCACGGGGCCACATTCTCGTCCGAGGAACTGAATGAAGAATCACCGACCTCTGCAGTTCAGATAGGAGACCCCATAACCCAAAAGAAAATGACGGATTTCCTGTTGAGAGCAAGAGACCTCGGCCTATACAGGGCTATTACGGATAACGGGGCCGGTGGCCTGTCTTCATCAGTGGGAGAGATGGCAACCTACTCCGGCGGGTGCTCTATAGAGCTGGATAAACCCCCGCTTAAATATCATGGACTTCACCCATGGGAGATCCTGCTCTCAGAGGCACAGGAACGGATGACCATGGCCGTCCCCGAGGAGACAATAGAAGAATTTTTATCGCTTTCATCGGAAATGGGCGTGGAATCAACGATTATCGGAACCTTTACCGATTCGGGCTTTTTTCACTGCAAATACAGAGATAAGACCATTGCATACATAAACCTTGATTTTCTGCATAACGGTCTACCTGACATGAAACTGAAAGCAAAATGGACTCCGAAGGATGAACTCGACCCTGAAACACCTATACCCGCTGATCATGTCAAAAAGCTTGAGGAGATGCTCGGCAGGCTTAATATATGTTCAAAAGAATACATAATAAGACAGTATGATCATGAGGTACAGGGAGGTTCGGTAATCAAACCCCTGGTAGGTCTAAACCATGACGGACCTTCAGATGCCTCTATTATAAGGCCTGTCCTCGATAGGTATGAGGGGATTGTTGTTTCAAACGGTATAATACCGAGGTATTCAGACATTGACAGCTATCATATGACCGCCTGCGCCCTGGATGAGGCGCTGAGAAACTATATATGCGTGGGAGGCGATCCTGATCACTGGGCCTGTCTTGACAATTTCTGCTGGTGCGATCCGGTTGAAAGCCCAAGGAATCCCGACGGAACATATAAGCTAGCCCAGCTTGTAAGATCCAACAAGGCCCTCTACGAATATACAAAGGCATATAGATGCCCCCTGATATCGGGAAAGGACAGCATGAAAAACGATTATATCGGTGGAGATGTGAAGATATCCATACCGCCGACCATCCTGATATCGGTAATAGGCAAGATAAACGATGTAAACAGGGCCGTAACCATGGACATAAAGAACGCTGAAGACCTGATCTATATACTCGGAAAGACCAAAAAGGAGATGGGAGGCAGCGAATATCTTGCATCTTACGATCTTAGAGGCTCCAGCGTGCCTAGGGTAGACTCGGTGATGGCGCTAAAGAGGTATAAGGATCTTCATACTGCCATAAACCGGGGCATTATCGAAGCGGCTCATGATATATCCGACGGCGGCCTGGCCGTATGTCTCGCAGAGATGGCATTTTCCGGCGGTTTTGGTATCGATATAGATCTTTCACAGGTGCCTTTGGATGGAGATCTAAACGATACGGAGATCCTCTATAGTGAAACACAAAGCAGGATAATCATATCGGTCAAACAAGAAAACGCAAACCGGATTCAAGAGATATTCGGACAGGACGCAAAGCTTATAGGACGATCTATAAAGCAGGAGCGTATGATGGTAAAGGGAAGGAATATGGATTGCATTATAGATCATGGATTGACGCCTTTTAAAAAGGCATTCAAGTCCGGTTTGGATTTCTGATATGTCACAGGTAAAGGCTCTTATTATATCGGGTTACGGAACTAATTGTGAGAGAGAAACCGCTTTTGCATGCGGTCATGCCGGCGCTGCCTGCGATATTGTGCATATAAGTGAAATACTTAACGGTAAAACGAGCATCAATGACTATCATTTCCTGAACCTCGCTGGCGGATTCCTCGATGGAGACGACCTGGGATCAGCTCAGGTAGAGAGCGTCAGGATAAAATATGCAAGGATAAAAGGGTCGGAGAAATCCCTTTTTCAGGAGATCAAAACATTCATAGATAGAGGAATGCTTATCATGGGTGTCTGTAACGGGTTCCAGGCACTGGTAAAATCAGGTCTTTTGCCAGGAAATCCTATTGGAAGGAGAAGGGTATCGCTTACGTTCAATGACTCTGCAAAATTTGAGGACAGGTGGGTAAGATTGAGTGTCAATCAGAATTCACCCTGCATATTCACAGATTCTCTGGAGCACCTGTATGTGCCGGTGCGCCACGGAGAAGGTAAATTTGTATATGATAACGATGAGACCATATCGGAGATAGAAGATAACCATATGGATGTGCTTCACTATGCGGATACAAACGGCAACGCAACAATGGATTATCCATCTAACCCGAATGGATCTATGCATGCAATAGCCGGCATATGCGATAAAAGCGGAAGGATCTTCGGTCTCATGCCACACCCGGAGGCATATACGCACCGGACAAATCATCCGCTCTGGACGCGTATACCGGGCATCTCTGAAAGAGGAGAGGGCATGGCCCTTTTCGACAATGCCGTAAGCTTTCTAAAAGGTATTATATAAAAACTATTCTGTAAGCTCTTCGCCCAGGTATTTAGTAAAATCCATTATCTTTTCATCGTCTCTCATTCTAAGAGCACGTACACCCTGGGCTGAACGACTACGTGTAGTCCTCAACTGAGTAACCGGCATACGTATAATCTGCCCCGATGTAGAGATAATCATCAATTCATCTGTTCCGTTTACGACCCTAATACCTACAAGGTCTCCTGTCTTTTTCGTGATATTTACGGTGAAAACGCCCTTCCCTGCCCTGTTCTGGACAGGATACTTTTCCACATTGGTCTTCTTGCCGAAACCGTATTCTGTGAGATTTATAACGAATTCATCCGGAGAGTTTATTATATCCATTCCGACAACGGAATCTTCCTTGTTTTCAAGCCTTATAGACATGACACCCTTTGCCTGTCTTCCCATGACCCTTACCTGTTCTTCAGGGAATACTATCGCCTTGCCATACCTGGTGGCGGCAATAATGCGGGAATCTCCCGAGGTAAGACGAGCGCATATTACATCATCCCCTTCGTCCAATGTGCATGCGATTATGCCGGTCTTGAGGATGTTGCTGAAATCATCGAGTTTAACACGTTTGACATAACCCCTGGCGGTTATCATTACAACATTGGCGTCCATATGAATATCCTGTGCCACCATAATAGCGCAGATTCTTTCATCTTTTTTCATAGGGCGTATATTGTTTACGGGGATACCCTTTAAGACCCTGTCCCGTTCAGGTATTTCATATACCCTTGTATGATATACCCTTCCGGTATTGGTGAAATACAGTATGGATGCGTGATTGGATGCGATAAATACATGTTCCAGGAAATCGTCATCACCTGCTGCACCGCCTTTGATGCCGACGCCTCCCCTTTTCTGGGTCCTGTATTTATTGAGTTCCGTCCTCTTTACATATCCTTTTCTGGTTATGGTAACGACCATCTTTTCGTCCGGAATGAGGTCTTCTATATTGAAATCCCCCACTTCTCCCTTGACGATCATGGTCCTTCTCTCATCCGAATACTTTTCCCTTATCTCTTCTATCTCACCCCTGATAACCTTCAAGAGTTCTTTTCTGTCTGAGAGTATCTTTTCCAGCCTTTCTATAACCTTGAGCAGTTCTTGATGTTCGTTGACCAACTTATCGTGCTCCAGGCCGGTAAGTCGCTGCAGTCTCATGTCCAGTATCGCCTGGGCCTGCACCTCTGAAAATGCGAATCTATCGATAAGCCTTGCCCGGGCTTCATTTGGTGTAGATGATGCCTTGATAAGCGCTACAATCTCATCTATGTGGTCAAGGGCCTTAAGCAGTCCCTCCAGGATGTGTACACGTTCCTTTGCCTTGTTGAGCTCATAAAGGCTTCGCCTTGTAACGACCTCTTCCCTGAAATCCAAAAATGCCGTGAGCAGTTCCTTAAGGCCCATTACCCGCGGGCTTCCGTTATGGATTGCCAGCATGTTAAGAGAAAAAGACGTCTGAAGGTTTGTCTGTTTATAAAGCTGGTTTTCTAGGACACCTATCTGCGCTCCCCTTTTAAGATCAATAACGACACGCATACCGTCTTTATCCGATTCATCGCGGATATCAGAGATGCCTTCCAGCTTTTTTTCCTGAACAAGGGATGCTATCCTTGATACCATATCGGCCTTGTTCACCACATAAGGTATCTCTGTTATAACCAGTTTTATCTTATTATGATCCTCTTCGGTGTGAGTCTTACCCCTGAGTGTTATTATCCCCCTGCCTGTGGCATATGCCTTTTGTATCTCATTACCGGAGAATATTATCCCACCTGTAGGAAAGTCAGGACCGGGAACTATCTTCATGATATCTTCAAGGGGTATTTCCGGGTCGTCTATTATGGCTATAAGGGCATCTGTTATCTCCCTGGCATTATGAGGCGGTATGCTGGTGGCCATGCCTACGGCTATGCCCGATGAACCGATGAGCAGAAGTCCGGGTACCTTTGTAGGTAATACCTGAGGTTCCTTAAGAGACTCGTCATAATTGGGGCTGAAGTCGACAGTGTCCTTATCGAGATCGGATAGCATCTCTTCTGCAATGCGATGCATCCTGATCTCTGTATAACGCATGGCCGCGGCACGGTCTCCGTCTACAGAGCCGAAATTTCCCTGGCCGTCTACGAGCTTGTACCGCATGGAAAAAGGCTGTGCCATCCTAACAATGGTATCATAAACCGCCGTATCTCCATGAGGATGGTATTTACCGATTACATCACCCACTATACGTGCGGATTTCTTATAAGCCCTGTTATGAGTATTGCCTGCCTCGTGCATGGCAAACAGTATCCTGCGATGCACCGGTTTAAGACCGTCCCTCACATCAGGGATAGCCCTTCCGATGATTACGCTCATGGCATAATCAAGATATGAACTCCTCATTTCATGATCTATGGCAACAGTTGTCGTCTTCATACCTTATCCTTTATTATCAGATGGTTAAATGTCTAGATTTGCTACTCTCAATGCATTTGTCTCTATAAACTCTCTTCTTGGTGCTACATCGTCTCCCATAAGGGTGGTAAAGACCTGATCCGTCTCTAATGCATCATCGATGCTTACGCGCAGCATGCTCCTGTTTTCAGGTTCCATTGTTGTTTCCCAGAGCTGATCGGGATTCATCTCGCCCAGACCTTTATACCGCTGGACTGAAAATCCCTTTTTCGCCTCTTCATAGATCCTTGAAGCGGCATCTCTCAGGTTTACAGCCTCGTATATGCTTTCATTCCTTATAACCTTGAACGGGGGTTTGCCAAGATTCGTAAGCTGGTTGTGTATCTTGACCAATTCTTCATAACCCTTTGATTCAATAATCTTTGTATCAATAAGGGTCTTTTTCCGTATCCCGTTTTTAACTGAATAAAATACAACATGGTCATCATTGACCTCTGTGGTTACAGGACCGATATACGGGAACCATTCCCTGATAATAGAGAGGATCTCTCTCTCTATATGATCAAAATCAAGGGGAGCAACAAAACACTCTTCCGGCAAATATGATGAAGACTGTACTATTCTGTCATCCATATGCCTCATCTCATAATTCAAAAGGATCTTGTTTCTCCTGTTGATCAATCTCATGTATCTAAACAATTCCTGACCCGTTATATCGATAGCGCCCTTTAAGGTAACGTCTTTCACTATATTCTTCAAAAGGAACTCGTCCATGGCGTCTTCATTAAGAAGATAATTGGTCTTTTTCCCCTTTAACACCTTAAATAATGGTGGCTGAGCGATATAAAGGTGACCCCTTTCTATGATCTCGGGCATCTGCCTGAAGAAAAACGTAAGTAATAATGTTCTGATATGCGCACCATCTATGTCGGCGTCGGTCATAATCACTATAGTATGGTACCTTAGCTTGGATATATTGAAATTGTCTGTTCCTATACCGGTTCCAAGCGCTGTAACCAGTGATTTGATCTCCTGATTGGAAAGCATCTTTTCTACTCTGGCCTTTTCCACGTTCAATATCTTACCCTTTAAGGGCAGTATGGCCTGATTTTTCCTGTCGCGACCCTGTTTGGCGCTTCCACCGGCCGAGTCTCCCTCTACAATATATATTTCGCACAGGGACGGGTCCCTTTCCTGGCAGTCTGCAAGTTTTCCGGGGAGAAGAGAGCTTTCCAGGGCTGATTTTCTTCTTGTCAACTCTCTTGCCTTCCTTGCCGCCTCCCTTGCATGTGCGCTATCTATTATCTTCTTGATGATTAAGGATGCATCATTCGGATTTTCATTTAAAAAATCACCGATGGCATCATTGGTTATACTCTCCGCTGTACCCTGCACCTCAGAGTTGCCGAGTTTAGCCTTTGTCTGCCCCTCAAACTGGGGATTTGGCAGCAATACATTGATAACAGCACACAATCCCTCGCGTGTATCCTCGCCAGTTATGGGTATCTTCGAATTTTTCAACAAGCCCTTTTCCTTGGCATATGCATTGATAGTCCTGGTTAGGGCCTTTCTAAACCCCACTACGTGTGTTCCACCGTCGTGGGTATTTATATTATTTACAAAGGAAAAAAGGCTCTCACTGTAAGATGTGTTGTACTGGAGGACCGCCTCGAGCACAAAGCTGCCCTTTTCCTTTCTGAAATATATGGGCGGATGTATGGGTTTCTTTTTAGAATTGATGTATTGGATAAAATCCTTCAAACCCTCCTTATAATGAAATTCCTTTAGAGTATCCGTCCTTTCATCCTCGAGTGTTATGGAAAGCCCCCTGTTTAGAAAGGCTATCTCTCTCAAACGGGTAGCAAGGATCTCATATTCAAAGGTGGTTACCTCAAAGATATCAGGGTCCGGCTTGAAATGGATGGTTGTACCTGTCTTATCCGTGCTGAATCTTTCCTCAAGATCATCTATGGGTACACCTCTTTCGTATTTCTGGTAATAATTCTTGCCGCTTCTGCATATATCTATATCCAGGGTCTCTGAAAGTGCATTGACGCAGGATACCCCAACACCGTGGAGACCACCTGAAACCTTATAGTTAGAGTTGTCAAATTTACCTCCGGCGTGAAGGGTTGTCATGACCACCTCTACGGCAGATTTACCGGTCTCTTCATGAATATCAACAGGCACGCCTCTTCCGTCATCCATTACGGTAATGCTCTCGTCCATATGGATAATGACATTGATCCTGTTGCAGTAACCTGCAATGGCTTCATCAACACTGTTATCCACGACCTCGAATACAAGATGATGAAGTCCCTGAGAAGATGTGGACCCTATGTACATTGCAGGCCTGAGACGTACAGCCTCAAACCCCCCCAGAACCTTTATATCTTTCGCTGTATATTCCTGAGTCATTTGCTTGGTCTTCCCTGTCTAAAATCTCATTGGCATTATTACCCACTTATTCTGTGTTTCACCCATATCTGTAATCAGGCACGGTCCCTGGGAACTCTTCAACCGTATCTCTGCAGTACCTTGTATAAAAGAAAGACTGTCTATAAAATAGCGGGGATTAAAATTTATCTCTATATCTTCCCCTGTATGTTCAGCCTTTATAGGAGTTTCTATCTCTCCCTGATCAGGATTATTTGCATAGACTATTGTCTTGTCTTTCGTAAAGGAAAATCTCACACAATTGGAAATATCGGAAACCATGGCAGCGCAGACCTTCAACACGCTGAGCAATTCCTGGGCATTGATACGTGTATAATTGGGGTAGCCTTCTATATTTGTAACATTCTTGTATTCGGGAAATTTGCCGTCTATAAGCCTAACTGTTGCCAGGGTATCTTTAGAAACAAAGAATATAGAGTCATTGGTAAGGAGAATGCTTGCATCCTCTTCCTTTGCCTCTATGAGCCTTTTCAATTCCTGCATACCCTTTTTAGGGACGATAATGCCACCGCCCATGTCTATCATCTGTGGAATATCATATCGGGCCACGGATAATCGCTTGCTGTCTGTTGTAACCATCTCGATGAAGGATGGGCCATTCTCCTCTTCTCCTGTAGTAAGCAGTGAACCACCTAACGTGTATTTCGAATCACTCTCCACGGAAGAGGGTATGGAAAAGATGGTCCTGTCTATCATGGGCTTAAAAATATTCAGATCAAGATGGATACCCTTGTCCATGTTGGTAAATTCAATCATGGGATATTCTTCCGGGTCCATAACATTCATCTTGATCTTGTTTTTATCAACATCGATATGCGCCCTTGTCTGGTCTTCTACCCAAAGGTGAAGCATATCATCGGGAAGTTCTCTTATTACATCAAAAAAGCTTTTTCCGTTGATGGCACATGATCCGTTTTCCTTTACATCACATTTAGAGGTCACCTGGATGGATGTATGGAGATCCGTGGCCTTGACCCTTAGATAAGAATCATAGGCCTCTAGAAGCACATGGCTCAGTATGGGAAGGGTTGATTTCTTTTCAGTAAACCCCTGAACCTTTGAAAGCATGTTTTGAAGAATACTCTTAGGAATAATACAATTCATATATCTTTATCCCCCATAGTTTAAATACTTATTAATATAGTTATAACCATATGTTGATAACAAACATACACGCCCGTTTTTTAACATTTATTTATGTCTAAAACTATGTAAAGAAATAATTCGCCTTTTAAAATATGCCGCGACAATGTCAAATTGTAGATAAGTTTACACATCATATTGGCATTTCCGACCTGGATATATCGTTTACTATCCTATTTAAATCGTCACGGGAAGATACCTCGATAACGATCTTGCCTTTGCGTTTTCCCCACGAGCACATAACCTTTGCAGACAGTCTCTCCGATAGAAGGTATGAGACATCGTCAAGGATCTGCTGCCCGTTCTTTTTTTTAAGAGCCTTTTCTTTTTTAGATGAAGCGACCCTCTCTGTATCCCTTACGCTAAGCCCCCTCTTTATGATACGTTCCAACAAGGTCAGCTGCTCGTTGGTGTTATCCAACATCAGTATGGCCCTTGCATGACCGGTTGTTATAAAGCCATCTCTCAACGATTGTTTTATTTCTTCAGGAAGACCTACCAGACGCAGAGAGTTTGTGATGGTAGATCTATCCTTTGAAACAGCATATGCTATGTCCTGATGTGTGAGAAGAAACTGGTTTTTAAGGGTGTGGTACGCCTCTGCCTCTTCCATGGGGTTGAGGTCTTCCCTCTGTACATTTTCTATAAGGGAGATCTTGAATGCCTCGTCATCAGGGATCTCTTTGACAATGGAAGGTATCATTTTTAAACCTGCCTGCCTGCATGCATGATACCTTCTCTCTCCGGCGACGATCTCATATTTTGCATTTACACGCCTTACAATAATAGGAGATATTATACCGTGCTGTTTTATAGATTCGGACAGTTCGGAGATCTTGTCTTGAGAGATCTCTTTTCTCGGCTGTATAGGGTTAGGGAAGATTTCATCAAGGGACAATTCGATAATATGAGGCGAATCATCCTGAAGACTCTCAGAAAAAAGTGCATCTATGCCCCTGCCTAAGCGGTTCTTATTCTTCATTTTTTGTGCTCCATTCCCAGGATCTCTTTTGCGAGCATCAGATAATTCTGAGCACCTTTGGACGAGACATCGTATAGGCATATAGGGAGTCCGAAACTTGGCGCCTCGCACAAACGGATGTTCCTGGTAATAACGGTATTAAAGACCCTAGTATCAAAATTAGAACGCATATTGTTAGATATGTCATGGCTCAATCTGGTTCTAGGATCAAACATGGTCAGGAGAAATCCCTCTATATCAAGGGATGGATTCAACCTTTTTTTAACCAGTTGAAAGGTACCGAGGAGGCTCTTCAGACCTTCCAATGCATAGTACTCACACTGTACCGGTATCAGCAGTGAAAGAGAAGCGGTCAATGCATTCAATGTTAGAAGGCCTAACGATGGAGGGCAATCAAATAGTATATAATCAAATTTCATCTCTATATTTTGAAGGGCGCGGGAGATGATACGTTCCCTCATCTGATTATCGATCAACTCTATCTCAACGGCGACCAGATCACGGTGACTAGGTACAACAAAAAAATCTTTTAGTTTGGTGGAATGGATAACGGAATTGATATCGACCTGGTCAAGCATGACATGGTACATATTTTTTTCCGCAGAGTCCGGGTCTATGCCGAGTCCGGTTGTAGCGTTTGCCTGGGGATCAAGGTCCAGCAGCAATACCCGCTTGCCCAAAACAGCAAGGGATGATCCAAGATTAACGGCCGTAGTTGTCTTACCTACACCACCTTTTTGGTTTGAGATACTTATTATTTTAGGACACACTATGCAGCAGTATCATAAAAAAATGGAAATATAAACAGGAAAGTTTCACGTGAAACACCATATATAACAATTTAATATTAAAATGTATTTAATCATTTAAATGGCCTTGAAAATGCTCGTTAAGAAAGCATCGGAAAGAATCTTACCAGTATAATAAGCATCAGGAGAAGGACTGTAATCCATGCAACGGTTGTATCGCTTTTGCGATTCACAAGATTTTCCCTCATGTGTTGCAGGCCCCCGCCTATAGTTTCCTTTTTTGCGATACTTGTTATGTCGTCTATGAGACCTGGAAAGTTTTCAAAACTGTTGGGTATCAGAAAACTCTTCTTTTTAGAGGATATGTTTATGAACTGCCTCGTGCCTATGGTCATCCCGTCAATAAGGGAGATATCTTCAGTCGGTAATCTTTTTATACCGAACATATTTATGATTACCAATGTGTTATCCTGAATGCGTACCCTCCTTATTAGATTGTTTAGGGTAAGGAGGTAGTACAGTACGATCAGCATAAGTGCCATGATAAGCATTGACCATTCATATCCTTTAGCCACAACATCATAAAAAACAGGTATAGACATGATAACAGCCAGTACCATAGGCGTTTTTAGCGTCTTTTTTATCTTGTAAACTGAATTCATGTTCATTATGTTACATTAAAAAATAATTTTACTCAATAGGCGCTGTAAAATAAAGAGGGGGAGTTCATGAAAGGAATGAGTTCAACAAAACCCGTTATATCGGATTCTCACAATCATCTTCATTTCAGCGCCTTTGCGGATGATTTACCCGCGGTAATAGAGCGTGCCCGTGATTGCGGGGTTTCAAACATGCTTATGGTTGGAATAGATCCTGACGATACAAGGGCGGCACTCGATACGGCCAGAGTTTATAATGGGGTGTATTCATCCGTGGGCATACATCCTCAAAACGCCGTTAAATATAATAGGAATGATCTGTATGATCTTGCCGGGATGCTTGGAGAAGATAAGGTTGTTGCAATAGGTGAGACAGGCTTTGATCTGTATAGAAGCCCGGATGACATCGAAGAACAAAGGGATCTCTTTATGGCACATATAGAGATCGCCAAAGAAAAGGCACTGCCTGTTATCATACACGACCGACAGGCCCACGAAGAGACGCTTAAGGTCATGGACGATATGGACGGATGGTCTTCTGGGGGTGTATTTCATTGTTTTTCAGGTGATGTTGCTCTTGCGGAATATGTTGTTAAAAAAGGTTTTTTTATATCTATCCCCGGCGTTGTTACATTTAAAAACGCAGGTGTTTTGAGTGATGTTGTTTTTCGCACTCCCACCGAAAACCTTCTGGTGGAAACAGATGCCCCATTCTTGAGCCCTGTCCCTTTTCGGGGGAAAAGGAACGAGCCCGCTTATCTTGTACATACCTTGGAGAGGATGGCAGAGATCAAGGGGATGGAATTAGATGAGATAGCCGATATCACATCCGATAATTTTTTGAGATTGATAAACTTTTCCAATGATAATGCTGCATAATATTAAGGAGGTTTAAGGTATGATAAAGAGATTGGAGATGAAGACCTCATCAAGGATCCAGATGATCGACATAACATCGCATATCAGGTCGATTATAAATGCTGAAGGGTTCTCTTCCGGAATGATAGTCGTTTATGTGCCGCATACAACGTGCGGGATAACGATCAATGAAAACGCGGACAGATCAGTAAAGGATGACATGATAGGGGTTCTGGGCCGTCTTGTGCCTAAAGATGACAGCTACACTCATATGGAAGGCAATTCGGATGCACATATCAAGGCAAGCCTTATGGGTTCAAGTGTAAGCGTTTTTGTGGAAAGCGCTTCGTTGGTACTCGGCACATGGCAGGGCATATTCCTGGGGGAATTCGATGGACCAAGGACAAGGTCCATCCTCATAAAATTGATATCTGATTAGACATCATCATACTTAATAACCCCTGTGTGCCTTGTTTCAATCAAAGACTTGTTGACAAACAAAGCGATCATATTCTATTAGACTTAACTGAGCGGGCATAGCTCAGTTGGTAGAGTGTCAGCTTCCCAAGCTGAATGTCGCGGGTTCGAATCCCGTTGCCCGCTCCAGGTTGTAGCGGAAGCGTACTTTATAAAAGTGGGAGGGGAGAGAAGTGGGCAATAGCCCGCTTTTTTATTTAAAAGATGAAGGATACAACGATCATCAAAGATTTGACAGATATTGTATCACCGGAGATCTCCTTGATGGGTTTTGATCTTATCGAGCTGGCCTTTTCCGGTGGCACTCTGAGGCTTACTATAGATAAGCCCGGGGGGATTACTCTGGATGATTGTGTGGTTGTAAATAGAAGATTGAGCCTGTTGCTGGATGCTCAGGACCCGATACAAGGCCATTACCGTCTCGAGGTATCTTCTCCAGGCCTGAACAGAAGGTTGAGGACGAGAGAGGATTTTGCACGCTTTACAGGAAGAAAGGTAAAGGTTATTACGCAAGAGAATATATATAAGGGGATCATCAAGGGATTGGCCGGTGATGGTATTATACTTGTCACAGATGATGATTCAGAGATGGTTGTTCATATCAACGATATAAAAAAGGCCAATCTCGATTTTGATTTCTAGGGAGTATGTATGGTGTTAAATCTTGCTAAAGTTATTGAATTGATTGTAAAGGAAAAAGGCCTTCCACAAGATGAACTGGTTATGGTCGTTGAAGCCGCTGTTGAAAGCGCTGCAAAGAAGGTCTATGGAGATTACGACAACATAGAGGCACAGTATAATTCGGAAATCGATGAAATAGAGGCCTTTCAATTCAAGGTTGTATCGGAGATTGTAGAAGATCCCAATACGCAGATATCATTATCCTCGGCAAGAAAGCTTGATCCAAGTTGTCAGATAGGTGATGAACTTGGGGAAAAACTGGACTCTTCCAGGTTGGGAAGGATTGCCGCCCAGAGTGCCAAACAGGTGATAGTGCAGAAGGTCAAAGAGGTTGAAAGAGACTCTATCTATCATGATTTTATAGATAGAAAGGGTGAGCTTGTTTCTGGATTTGTTCATCGGTTCGACAGAAGGGATGTGATTGTAAATCTAGGCAAGGCAGAGGCGATATTGCGAGAAAAGGAACAGATCCCCGGAGAGACATTGAGGCGAGGAGACAGGGTTCAGGCCCTCATCCTTGACGTAACGAAATCCCTCAAAATGCCGCAGATAGAGCTGTCCAGGACCCATCCGCGTTTTCTGGTCAAGTTGTTTGAATTGGAGGTACCGGAGATCGCAGAAGGTATAGTAGAGGTCGTCGCAGTTGCAAGGGAGCCTGGTATACGCGCAAAAATAGCCGTGAGATCCCATGATACAAAGGTCGATCCGGTTGGTACATGCGTTGGGGTTAAGGGAGCCCGCGTGCAGAATGTCATACAGGAACTCAAAGGAGAGAGACAGGATATTATTGTCTGGTCCGAAGATCCTGTGAGGTTTGTATGTAACGCTCTGTCTCCTGCCCGTGTATCCAAGGTTATCGTGGACAAGGCGGCATGGAGCATGGATGTGATCGTAGCCGATGATCAGCTCAGTCTGGCCATAGGGCGTAAGGGACAAAACGTAAGGCTTGTCGCCAAACTAACCGGTTGGAAGATAGATGTCCGATCAGAGAAGACAGAAGATGAAGTTTTATCGGAAGAATCAGTAGAGGAAACCCAGAAACCGTTATCGGATTCTTTAGAGATAGACCCTTCTGTTATGGAAATATTGACCGAAGCAGGTTACACATCGATAGAATCGCTTGCCAAGGCAAAAGAGGAAGACCTGTTAGAGTTTGAAGGTATAGATGAGGAATTGGCCAAAGAGATAATAAAACAGGCCTCGGAAGGAAAAAGTGAGGCATAAGAAGGAACCTTTAAGACAGTGTTTGGGATGCAGGGGGAAATTTCCGAAAAAGGAGTTGTTAAGGTTGGTTCAGACAACTAAAGACACAGTATTGGATATCAGCTATTCGCAAAATGGAAGGGGGTTCTACGTATGTCCTGAACCGCCCTGTTTCTATAGGGCCCTGAAAAACAAAAGGGCCGATAAAGTCTTATCATCTGATAAACAAATGACCGGGTTATTAACCCAGAGCAGGGTCGTAGTCGTTTCCGCCATTCATAGATTGATACAGGTGTGCAAGAAGATGGGATTGCTGGAAGATCTTTGTCCCATCAAGGATTGCATTCCATCCTGCAAGATAATCCTTACCGGAAAGGATCTTCCTGTTGAAGAGATGAGATCTATAAGCAAATCCGCACGTGAAAAAGGAGCGCTCATATATACTTGCCCCAACGAAATGTTGGAAAAAGCTTATATTATCAGGGGCTCCGATCAGGTTATCTCTGATTTGAAAAGGCACATACTGTTTTATGAAAGGCTGTCTTCTAAGGGGCTTATGATATGAAAAAGATGAGGGTTTTTGAGCTGGCAAAAGAGTTGTCCATAGATACAAGGGATCTTCTTAAGATCGCAAAGGATCTGGCCATATCTGTTGAGAATACCATGAGCATGGTAGATGTTCATGATATAGAGAGGATAAAGAAGAGATTCGACAAGGATATGGACACACAAAAACAGACAGAAGATACAGAAGATGATGCCTATGTAGATAAACGGGTAAGCGCTAATGTTATCAGGAGACGTACCAAGGTAACAGCTCCAGAGCCTACTGAACCGGAAATCCCTTCCGAAGAGATACATGAGGCCCTAGAGACTACTGCTGTTGAAGAAGAAACCCTCAAAGGGGAAGAGCCATCAAAGATAATGGCGGCAAAAAGCCCGAAAACAGAGGATGTATCTGAAGAAAAACAGGCAGAGGCCGTTGAACAGGAACCTGAGAAAAAGAAGATAGGTATCGGGCAGTTACCTGATGGAAGCCCATTGCCGCAAGGGTCTTCAGGGCAGGCTGCATCTGCCGGGGAACAAGAAGCAGGCGCTGTTCAGGAAGAAAAAAAGGAACCATCTACAGAGGCTCAGACGGAAGAAGATAAGAAAGAAAAGAAAAAAGAAAAGAAAAAGGGCAAGAAAGGCAAGCTTCCGGAACCAGAGGTGGTCGAGGAGGTAAAGGAAAAACCCGCCAAGACTGCAGTGAAAAAGCCCAAGCGTGTTAAGGAAAAAGAGGTATATACACAAAGAGACCTATATGGATCTGACAGGTCATCTTTTGGGAAAAAGCAGAAAAGACTCAAAGGCGCTAAAAAGGGCCAAGTACCTTTATCAACCGTTAAAAAGAAAAAGATCAAGATAGGTAAGGGTATAACCGTTTCCAATCTTGCTCATGAGATGGGAGTAAAGGTCTCCGAGGTGATCAAGGTCCTTATGGAGTTAGGTGTGATGGCGAATCAAAACCAGTTTATCAATCCTGAAGAGGCCCTGGTTGCAGCAACGGAATTGGGATTCGAAGCAGAGGAAGCCAGGGATGAGATAAAAGAAGAATATCTGTCTGTCCCGGAATATGCACAAGAGGATCTGAAGCCCAGGCCACCCGTGATAACGGTGATGGGTCATGTAGACCACGGAAAGACCTCATTGCTTGATGCTATAAGGAAAGAAAACGTCATAGACACGGAGTCCGGCGGTATAACCCAGCATATAGGAGCATATCAGGCACGCTGCAAAGGAAAACTCATAACCTTTATAGATACCCCCGGTCATGAGGCCTTTACATCCATGAGGGCCAGAGGGGCACAGGTAACCGACTTTGTCGTACTTGTGGTTGCAGCAGATGATGGGGTTATGGACCAGACCAGAGAGGCCATTAATCATGCAAAGGCGGCAGAGATCCCCATACTTGTCGCTGTCAATAAGATAGATAAGCAAAATGCGAATCCTCAGAGGGTAAAGGAGCAGCTTTCCGAATATGGTCTTGTACCCGAGGAATGGGGTGGAGACACTATATTCGTAGATGTCTCGGCAAAGCAGCATACCGGCATAGAAGACCTGCTGGAAATGATTCTGCTCCAGGCAGAGGTGCTCGATATCAAGGCTTGTCCTGATGGCCCTGCCCGCGGAATAGTCCTTGAGTCCAGACTCGATAAAAATCGCGGACCCATGGCGACAGTTCTTATACAGCACGGGATAATGAACCAGGGCGATGTCTTTGTAGTCGGATCAACCTGGGGCAAGGCAAGGGCCATGTATGACTTCACCGGAAGTGTATCTAAAAAATCCACTCCCGCCACACCTGTAGAGCTTATAGGTCTGAACGGGCTTCCGTCCGCAGGCGACCCGTTATTTATCGTCCCTAATGAGAAGAAGGCAAAGGAGATCATAGCGTATTTTGATGATAACGAGGAGATAGCACGTCAGCAGAGTTATGAGCAAAAGGCGCAACTGACCCTTCAGGATCTTTACAATCAGGTTCAAGAAGGTAAGCTCAAGGAGCTTAATCTCATAATCAAGGGCGATGTTCACGGCACGGTCGAGGCCATAGTAGGTACGGTCAAAGGCATAGATGTCGGTGAAGATATACGCATAAATGTAATACATTCAGCGGTCGGGGGTATAACGGAAAACGATGTACTCCTTGCATCCACCTCAAGTGCTATAATAGTAGGCTTTAATGTCAGGCCGGAGCCCAAGGCCAAGCTCCTTGGAAGAAAGTATAACATAGAGCTGAAGCTCTATACGGTAATATATGACATTATCGAAGACATCAAAAAGGCGCTAAAGGGCCTGCTTGAACCGGTCTATGAAGAGGTGGTACAGGGTAGGGCCGAGGTAAGGGACCTGTTCAAGGTACCCAAGATGGGTGTAATAGCAGGTTGCATGGTCCAGGAGGGAATGATTCACAGAGGGGCCTCAGCACGTCTGCTACGCGACAATGTCGTTATACACCAAGGAAAGATAGAGTCCTTGAAGAGGTTTAAGGATGATGCAAAAGAGGTGTCTTCCGGATACGAGTGCGGTATAGGCTTTGGCAGCTTCAATGATTTAAAAGTCGGAGATATTGTAGAGGCGTTTACCCAGGTTAGAGTGGAGATCGAAGATTAGTGGTGATCGGTGCTATGGAGCTAAGACTGAGGATTTTAGGTGCCAGATCGCTCAAGGAGAAACGCAAGGTCCTGAGGTCTGTAAAGGATCGTTTTTCAAGGATGAACATATCTATCTCCGAGACCGAAGATCAGGATAAATGGCAGGCAGCCACCCTGGGCTTTGCGGTTGTAAGCAACGATGCAAACTTTATAAACTCCATACTGGACAAGATCACATTAACCTTTATCGATAATAGCGAAATAGAGATTTTAAACAATAAAATAGAGATAGTACACCTATGAAAATGGTAACAAAACGTCAGGCGCAGGTGGGTGATCTTCTGATGCAGACGATCGCCGAGCTGATTCTACGCCGTGTAAAGGATCCCAGGGTGGAGGGGATAACCATAACGGGCGTGGATGTAAGCATGGATCTGAAGGTAGCACATGTCTTTTTTTGTATGCTGAATTCTGAAAGAAAGGTTCAGGCAAAAGAAGGTTTGGATAGTGCGGCAGGTTTTATAAGGCATGAACTTGGGAAGAACCTGCATCTCAAAAAGATCCCCGAGCTTACATTTTTATACGATGCCTCATTCGATTATGGAACCAAGATCGATCATCTCATAGACGAGCTGGAAAAAGATGATAGTACAGATAGCTGATTGCATTAGAAACCATAGTCGTTTTGAGATAATAACACATGAAGGCCCGGATGCAGATGCGGTAGGATCAAGCCGTGCACTGGCCTTTGCGCTTACATCTCTTGGTAAGTCCGTAAAGTTGGTATATCCCACACCCATACCCAATGCCCTGTTATTTACCCCTGTCCCTGATAACCAAAAAAAAATAACGCCGGAGATCTCCATTATCCTGGACGTATCGGATATGGGTATGCTGGGAGGGATTAGGCCCATTGGTGAGATTATAGTAATAGATCACCACAAGACCAATAACGGGTTCGGCACCACATCATGGGTTGATTCAGAAAAATCCTCAACGGCTGAGATGGTTTATGACCTGTTGACGGAGATGGGTATAGAGATTACACCCCCCATAGCCACCAATCTATATATGGGGATATTCGGTGATACAGGGGGTTTTATTCATGCAAACACCACCCCTAGGGTATTCAAGATTGTATATAATCTGACCAGTGCCGGAGCCGATCCCCACCTTATAGCGTATAAGCTGAACAAGGCAAGATCCATGAACTATTTTAATATATTATGCCTTGCTATGGAACGTATGGTGGTTAAAGGCAATGTATACGGAAGCTATATAGGACTCAAGGACATGAAGAAGATGAGGGCCAGGACAGAAGATGTGTCGGGCATTGTCGAGGAAATATCATCGCTGGCAGGCGCAGATCTGGTTGTATTCTTGAGAGAGCTTAATCCCGATACCGTGCATTGTTCTATTAGAAGCAAAAACAATACTTCAGCCCTTCAGACAGCTCAGGCATTCGGTGGAGGGGGGCACAGCATGGCCGCCGGCTTCACTACCAAAGGAAGGGCAAAAGACCTGCTGGATGATGTAATAGAGGAAGGAAGCAGGTGGTTAAGCAAGGCGTAATACTCATAGATAAACCGGAAGGCATATCCTCACGCAAGGTTGTCGACAGGGTAATGTCTATACTTAAGGTTAAAAAGGCCGGACATTTCGGTTCTCTGGATCCTTTTGCCACCGGACTTCTTTGTATGGGCATAGGCCAGGGAACAAAGCTATTGCCTTTTATGCAGGCCCATCAAAAAGAATATATCGCGGTTATAGGCCTGGAGATGTTTACGGACACGGATGACATTACCGGCAAGCCCATCACAAATTATGGAGATGTATCCATAGATATTGATAAGGTACAAAAATGGTTTGATGATAACAACGGGTGGATAGATCAGGTCCCTCCGGACTACTGCGCACAAAAGTATAAGGGTCAGCCGCTGTACAAGCTCAAACGGGCAAATATAGAGGTGCAACCGAGGCAAAAGCAGGTCTATATAGAAGAGACAGAGATACTTTCGAAAGGGCGCGATTGGATAGAGACAAGGGTTGTCTGCTCGCGCGGCACCTATATAAGATCTATAGCCAGAGACCTTGGATCTGCTCTGGGTTGCGGTGGTTATCTCAGGGAGTTGAGAAGGATAAAAAGCGAGGGCTTCTGCATAGATCATGCAATGAATCTTGATACCCTCAGGGCTATGGTGGATAACAAAGAAGATGTGCTCATACCCCTTGCAGAGGCAGTACAGCTGCCAAAGGTTTTGGTAACAAAAACGGCCGAGGCAGGCATCAAAGAAGGCCATCCTATACAGAAGTCGTGGATATTAGGACATGACTACATGGCCGACGGGACCTATGTTGCTCTTGTTAATGACAAAAAACGGCTGCTTTGTATAGCAAGGATACAGCGATCAAATGGCATATGGGCAAAAATAGAGCGGGGATTCATGCCTTTTTAACTGTTTACAGTTGTTTAACTGGTGTGATAACCTCTTGCTTGATATATAGAACATTTAGTAGTAAGCAGACTAGGAGGATTAAAAAAAGTGGGTTTAACGATAGAGCAGAAAAAGGGTATAATTGACGAATTTAAAAAACATGAGAGCGACACAGGTTCTCCTGATGTTCAGGTTGCGCTCCTCACCAAGAGGATAAACGATCTGACAGAGCATTTTAAGACACATAAAAAGGACCATCATTCAAGAAGGGGTCTTTTAATGCTGGTAGGACAGAGGAGAAGGCTGCTTAATTACATCAAGGATAAGGATGTAAAAAAGTACAGGGATCTCATACAGACATTAAATCTTCGTAAGTAGGTTAATATATGAAAATAGAAACAAAAGGTTCAGATAAGCCTTCTCTTATCTTTGATGTAGGTACGGTTGCCAGGCAGGCAGATGGATCAGTGCTGGTGTATCAGGGTGACAGTGTAGTCCTTGTTACTGCAACAATGTCCAGTGAAGAACGTAAAGGGATAGATTTTTTGCCCCTGGTTGTTGAATATCAGGAGATGAGTTATGCCGCCGGCAGAATAAAGGGTGGTTTCATCAAGCGAGACGGGAGACCGGGTACACAGGAGATCTTGACTGCACGGTGTATTGACAGGCCCATCAGGCCGCTATTCCCTGACGGTTTTTATAAGGAAATCCAGGTGATAGCCATGGTCCTTTCAGCAGACCCGGCATGCACGCCCGATGTTATGGCGATTAACGGAGCATCAGCCGCCCTGCATATCTCAGGCATACCGTTCAATGGGCCGGTAGGAGCAGCCAGGGTCGGTATGATAAACGGTGAGTTTGTCATAGACCCGTCTGTTGCAGAACTAGAGGAAAGCGAGATGGAACTCCTTGTCGTCGGTACGAAAGACGCAATAGTCATGGTAGAAGGAGAAGCCAAGGAGTTGCCGGAGAGCAAGATCTTGGAGGGCATATCCTTTGCCCACGTTCGCATTCTCGAGGTAGTGGAGGCAATAGAAGAGCTGAGAAAATCTGCAGGCAAGGAGAAGATAGAGATTGCCGATCGAGAAAAGGACGATGAGCTGTATAATCAGATCAGGTCCATGGCAGAAGGCAGATTCGAACAGATCATGTCTCAGCCGTGTTCCAAAAAAGAAAGGAATTCGCTCATCGATCAAATCCTTTCAGAAGTAGTTGAAAGATATAGCGAAGATGGCGAAGAAAAGCTATCAATGGCAAAGTCTGCATTCCATACAGTAGAAAAGGATATAGTCAGAGGGTTAATGAACAAAAATCGCCGTCGTATAGACGGAAGGGCCTTTGACGAGATCAGGAACATAGACTGCAGTACGGGAATTTTGCCGCGCACCCACGGCTCCGCGCTTTTCACGCGGGGTGAGACTCAGTCGCTAGCAACCACAACCTTGGGTACTCCACGTGATGAACAGAGGGTAGAGACCCTGTTGGGCGAAACAACAAAATCCTTTATGCTTCATTACTCGTTTCCTCCTTTCAGTGTAGGCGAGGTACGCATGCTCAGAGGTCCGAGCAGGAGGGAAATAGGTCACGGAAATCTAGCAGAGAGATCACTGCTTCAGGTTTTACCGGATGAAGGGTCTTTCCCCTATACCATACGCCTTGTATCCGAGATCCTCGAGTCGAACGGATCTTCATCCATGGCCACTGTATGCGGCGGCTCCATGTCATTGATGGATGCCGGGGTCCCTATAAAAAAGCCTGTTGCAGGCATAGCCATGGGGCTTATAAAAGAGGGCGAAGAATATCTGGTCCTTAGTGATATCCTTGGAGATGAAGACCATTTCGGGGATATGGATTTTAAGGTGGCAGGGACCTGTGACGGTGTTACCGCCCTACAGATGGATATAAAGATATCCGGTTTACCCGAGCAGGTACTTGGTGATGCTCTGGAAAAGGCGAGACAGGGCAGGTTGTTTATCCTTGAAAAGATGAATTCGGTAATCAACCAACCCAAGACAGAAATATCACCTTATGCCCCAAGGATTTATTCGTTGCAGGTAAATCCCGATAAGATCAGAGATATCATCGGTCCGGGTGGAAAGGTAATCAAAGAGATTACAGCAAAGACAGATACCAAGATCGAGATCGATGATTTAGGCCAGGTGAATATCTTTTCCCCGGATGAAGATCACGCGAAGATGGCTGTAGATATGATCAATGTACTTACCGAGGAATTAGAGTTGGGTCGTGTATACAGCGGCAAGGTTGCCAAGATAATGGATTTCGGTGCCTTTGTAGATTTTCCATCAGGCGAATCCGGCCTTGTGCACATATCCCAGCTTTCACATGAAAGGGTGAAAAACGTTAGAGATGTAGTTCAGGAAGGGGATGAAGTCATCGTAAAGGTGATAGGGATAGACAGCAAGACCGGCAAGGTCCGTTTGAGCAGGAAAGAAGCGCTCAACGATACAAAAAGCTGATTTTAATATAAAAATCGTCGATGATACATTCAACGGTTCTTGATAATGGTTTACATATAATAACCGAAAGTATGCCCGAGGTGCGTTCCGTATCCTTGGGCATATGGGTAAATGTGGGGTCGAGGAATGACCCCATTGATTATTCAGGGATAGCACATTTCACCGAGCATATGATGTTCAAGGGCACAAAAAAAAGAAGTGCTCAGCAGATAGCCGTAGAGATGGATACCTTAGGCGGTGTGCTTAATGCACAGACAGCCAAGGAATACACGGTTTATTATACGAAGGTGCTTGATGAACACCTGGATAAGGCCTCCGATATACTCTTTGACCTGTTTTTGAATTCAGAGCTGGATTCAGAGGAACTGGAAAAGGAGAAAAAGGTGGTTCTTCAGGAGATCCATATGACTGAAGACACACCGGATGATCATATAACGGATTTGTTTGCAAGTGCATTTTTTAAGCAATCTCCCCTCGGATATTCCATACTCGGCACCATAGATTCTGTCGAAGGTTTTAAAAGGGAGAACATCGTCGATTTCATATCAAACACCTATAACCCTGATTCCATAATTATCGCTGCTGCGGGCAACCTCGAACATTCGCATCTTGTGGATCTGGCCACCGCCTTTTTTGAAGGCGTGAAGCCGAAGAAAGCCCAACCTGCAAAGCTGGCTTCCTATTCCGATGCCGGAAGCTCATTGGTCTATAACAGAGACATAGAGCAGGTGCATCTTACAATGGGTGCAAAAGGCCCGTCCATGTGTGATGAGGTCAGGTGGACCTATATAGTCATGAATACCATGCTTGGAGGCTCGATGAGTTCGATGCTTTTTCAGGATGCCAGGGAAAAGCTGGGCCTGGTGTATTCTATATATTCTTATATGAGTTCCTATAGGGATTGCGGTGTGCTCGCCGTTTATGCAGCTACAACACCCGAGCATGTTGAGAAGACCATAGACGTGATATGTGAAAATATGATGAACCTGAAGAAAGGCCATATGGATAACAACAGACTCAATGATGTCAAGTCTCAGATAAAGGGCAACCTTCTCCTTTCCAGGGAAAGCTCTGTAAACAGGATGTCGTCTATGGCCAAAAATGAGATGTACTACAAAAGGGATGTCCCTGTAGAAGAGGTTATCGGTAAGATACAGGCCGTAACCCTTGATGATATTACAGCTCTTGCAAGGGATATCTTTATAAAGGATCGTTTGACCATGGTATCTCTCGGTAAGATAGATCAGGCAAGTGTCGATATAAGGTCTATATAGTTATACGCACTGACGTAAGGGTCATGTTCCTTACCGATACTATATCATACGGCAACAGGTGAACGTGCCTCGTGCATAAATATCCTTTTTTTGTCCGATAACAGCCTCTTCCATTCATGAACATATGATTTATTGATATCTATCCCTATCGAGTAGGTTCCGTTTTCCAGGGTATACCATTTTAATGTGGCATGAATGGTTACATTATTGAAATCGATGGTTACATTATTGTTAAGATAGTATTGAAGACTGGTTTTTACCCTTGTGCTTGGTACCTGTACACACACGTCATAATTCGACAGGTATGAGCTGACCCCTCGAATACGCATTTCTCCTATATTACAGGATATATCAACCTGACGATCATGTCTTCTCGGTAGAAGCCTTTCCAGTATCATGGTGTTTCTCCTTGCGTATTTATATTAGTATCATATATAAATATGCAATAAAAATGCCTAATATGAGAAATTTCAAGATCACAATATCTTACGATGGTACCGGGTTTAACGGATGGCAGTTACAGCCGGATGTAAGGACAGTCCAGGGGGTCATAGAGGATGGCTTATCAGGGATATTCGGACATAGGGCAAGGGTTATCGCCTCAGGCAGGACCGATACGGGTGTTCATGCCCTGGGTCAGGTGATCAACGTCCGTACAGGCTCATCCATTCCCTGCGATGGCCTGCAACAGACCATGAATTCGATATTTACTCCAGAGATCTCGACGATAGGGGTTGAAGAGGTCGGGCCTGATTTCCATGCAAGATACATGGCGAAATCAAAGAAATATGTCTATATTTTTGACATATCTGAGATGGTGAGCCCCTTCATGGCCAGATATGTCTTGCATGTTAGGGGTGGTCTTGATATCAGGGCAATGAGGCAATGCGCACGATATCTGTTGGGAGAACACGACTTTACCTCCTTTATGGGTGCAGGATCATCGGTAAAGACCACGACAAGGCGTATTGTGTTTTCCGATATACTTGATTATGACGGCAGGATACTGTTTATTATAGAGGGGACCGGTTTTTTAAGGCATATGGTGCGAAATATTGCAGGTACATTGATCCTTGCGGGTAAAGGCAAGATAGAGCCCACAGACATGATCGATATACTGGAAAAAAGGGACAGGGCAATAGCTGGGCCTACAGCCCCTCCGCATGGGCTCTATTTGGCAGAAGTATACTATTAAAGGCTAGACAAGATAATCAAGGAAGCAGGGAGGTTTTTAAAATGAGAGGAGTTGTTCTGGCAGGGGGTCTTGGGTCGAGGCTTTATCCGTTGACAAAGGTAACGAACAAGCATTTGCTGCCCGTGTATGACAAACCCATGATCTACTATCCTATAGAGGCATTGACCAATGCCGGTATTAGCGAGGTGATGGTTGTTACCGGCGGCAACAATGCAGGCGAATTTCTTCGCCTTCTTGGAAATGGAAAAGACTTCGGCCTTAAAAGGATACATTATGCCTACCAGGAGGGCGAGGGCGGTATTGCCGAGGCATTGAGCCTGGCCGAGGCCTTTGCCGAGGGTCAGCCGATTTGTGTTGTCCTGGGGGATAATATCATCGAGACGAATATTATTAAGGCTGTCAATGATTATAGATCAAATGGATCAGGTGCGAGGATATTGCTCAAGGAGGTAGATGATCCGCAAAGGTTCGGAGTTCCTGTATTTGAAGATGGACGCATAGTCCGGATAGAAGAAAAACCAACCGATCCGCAGAGCAGTTATGCCGTTACAGGGATATATATGTATGATTCAATGGTCTTTGATATCATAGGCGGACTTAAGCCGTCTGAGAGGGGAGAGCTCGAGATCACCGATGTAAACAACGCATATATCAATGCCTCTTGCATGGAAAGCTCTGTCCTTGAAGGATGGTGGACAGATGCAGGGACCATAGAAAGCCTTCTAAGGGCAAGTAATATGGTGGCAAGGACCGGTGCAAACAAGAAAGGCTGAAGCCGTGTACAATGCCCCCTGCAGTTTTCGATTGCAAAGGAGGCCAATAAGGCTCTAAGGAGATAGCTTATGATAAATGTTCTTGTTACAGGCGGGTGTGGTTTTATAGGAACAAATCTTGTCAAATATATCCTTGAAGACAAGCCGGACTGGAGAGTCGTCAATATAGACCTGCTGACATATGCAGGAAATATCGAAAGCACCATTGGTCTGGAGTCAACATATCCCGGTAGATATGTGTTTTATCGGGGTGACATAGCGGACAGCGCCTTTATTGAAGAGGTATTCGGCAGGGAAAAGATAGACATTGTCCTGAATCTGGCCGCGGAATCCCATGTCGACAGGAGCATAGAAGACGCAGGCGTCTTTATAAGGACAAATATCATGGGGGTACAGGTGCTGCTCGATGCCGCCATAAAATACCACGTGGACAGGTTCGTCCAGATATCGACCGATGAAGTCTACGGCAGCCTTGGTCTGACCGGGACATTTAGAGAGGATCTGCCTATGGCGCCCAACAGCCCGTATTCCGCCTCCAAGGCGTCTGCGGATCTCCTCGTGAGGTCGTATATCAAGACCTATGGATTGGATGCCCTTATAACAAGGTGCTCGAACAATTACGGCCCATTCCAGTTCCCGGAGAAGCTGATACCTTTGATGGTGGTCAATGCATATGAAGGAAAACAGCTGCCTGTTTATGGAGACGGCAAGAATGTAAGGGACTGGATCTATGTACATGATCACTGCCGAGGTATTGTAATGACAGCAGAAAACGGCAAGAAAGGCGAGGCCTACAATATGGGCGGCGATGCAGAGAAGGAAAATATCGAGATTGTCCGTCTCATACTGGAATACATGGAAAAATCAACCGACCTTATCAAGTTTGTTAAAGACAGGCCCGGCCATGATTTTCGCTATGCAATGGATTTTTCGAAGATCCGGAATGCACTTGGCTGGACACCCGCTGTTGATTTTAGTTCAGGCATAAGGCAGACTATAGATTGGTATCTAAATAACAGGAACTGGTGGAAAGGGATCATCTCCGGGGAATATATGGATTATTACGAAAGGATGTACACAAGCAGATGAATATCCTTGTAACAGGTGCAAACGGACTTTTGGGTTTTGAGGTTGTAAATACGCTCGAATCTTCGGGACACGAGGTTGTTGCGACCGATGTTGCTGAGGGTTTTGACCACCTTGATATCACAGAACCCTTGGCGATCTCCGATATGCTATCGACGGTCAGGCCGCAATGGCTCGTAAATTGCGCGGCCTATACAAAGGTAGATGACTGTGAAGAAAATACCGAGAGGGCCTTTTTATTAAACGGCAGGGCCCCGGGGCTACTTGCGAGGGCATGCGAGGAACATCAGGCCTCGCTTTTGCACATAAGCTCCGACTATGTGTTTGACGGTATGAAAGACGAGCCGTACAGTGAAGATGACAAGACAAACCCCTTAAGCGTCTATGGAAAGAGCAAGCTGTCCGGAGAGGTGGCGGTTCAGGAGTATATGGAAAGGTTTGTCATTATAAGGCCGCAGTGGCTTTTTGGTCCGCATGGCCCTAATTTTGTAGACACCATCCTGAACAAGGCCAAGAAAGGTGAAACACTAAGGGTCGTAAATGACCAGAGGGGTTCTCCGACCTATTCAAAGGACCTTGCAAAGGCCATAAGATATCTAATCGAGTGTAACGCCCAAGGCATATTCCACGTTTGCAACAGGGGTAGCGCGACCTGGTTTGACCTTGCAAAAAAGGCGGTCGAGCTCTCAGGGCTCGATACCGAGGTTATACCCGTGGGGACTGAATCTTTCCCGAGGCCTGCAAAGAGGCCGGCCAGCAGTGTGCTCTCTACAAAAAGGTTTTCCGAGCTCACCCAAAGGGTTATGCCCCCATGGCAGATCTCCCTCAAAGACTATATAAAGATTAAAGGAGTGGGTTTTGAGCAAGGATAAGAATAAAAGTGTAGCAAGGGAATGGGCCGAGGCTCTCGTTGTAGCCTTTATCATTGCTATGATAATCCGGGCCTTTATCCTTCAGGCGTACAGGATACCTTCCTCTTCCATGGAAGATACCTTGTTGAAAGGGGATCATATCCTTGCGACTAAATATAACTATGGCCTTACAATCCCCTTTACGACAAAAAAGTTGTGGGGTGCCGATCGCGTACCGGACAGGGAAGACATCATCATCTTCACGTTTCCGGGCGATCATTCCATTGATTTTGTAAAAAGGGTAATCGGACTTCCCGGAGATACCATAGAGGTCAAGGACAAGAAGGTCTATGTCAATGGCAAGAAGTATAAAATCCCATATGAAAAATACACGGATACATTTATCGTGACACAAGGCAAGGGGAGATTTCGCGATAATTTCGGTCCGGTTGTTGTAGAGCCCGAACATTGCTTTGTCATGGGGGATAACCGTGACCAGAGCTATGACAGCAGGTTCTGGGGTCAGGTCCCTGTTGTAAATATAAAAGGCAAGGCCCTGATTGTATATTTTTCCTGGAAGGGTTCAAGTCCCTGGATACGCTTTTCCCGGATCGGTATGCTTATACATTAGGAGGATCATATGTCCGAGATACCCATGAACACTAACGAGATCGAGGCTATACTGCGTGAACTCTCCGATAAGCTTTTCAATGCCATTACCAAATGGGATAATTGCGGTTTCATAGGGATACGCAGCGGCGGAGAGCTCATAGCAAAGAAGGTTGTGGAGCTTCTCAGACAAAAGACCGGCAAGGACCTCCCCCTGGGTGCCCTGGATATAGCCTTATACAGGGATGATATCTCGAAGAGGCTATACTATCCCGAGGTCAGGAGCACGGATGTCCCCTTTTCCGTTGATGAAAAGGAAATTATCCTTGTAGACGATGTATTGCATACCGGTCGGTCTGTACGTGCCGCCATAGATCATATCGTGGACCTGGGACGACCCGAGAGGATATACCTGCTTGTCTTGTTCGACAGGGGGGGCAGGGAGCTGCCGATACAGGCGGATTTTGTCGGACGTGTCATCGATCTGCCCGAAGAAAAGATCATAAAGATCGATATTTCCAAAGGGGATGTCCTTATTAGCGAGGTGAAATAATGAATTGGCCCCATAAGGATATTGTTGCGATACAAGACATAAGTGCAGAAGAGATCTCGACAATACTTGATATGGCAGGCACGTTTAAAGAGATATCGAAGCGGGATATCAAAAAGGTCCCGACTCTGCGAGGCAAGACCGTTATCCTGCTTTTCTACGAGGCGAGCACCAGGACCCGCCTCTCGTTCGAGATAGCTGCCAAGCGGCTGAGCGCGGACACGGTAGCACTTTCTGCTTCAGGATCCTCGTTTTCCAAAGGCGAGACCATCATGGATGCAGCCCAGAATGTTATGGCCATGGCGCCGGACTGTATCGTTATCAGGTATCCGTATGCAGGGTTGCCGTTTAGGCTCGCCAAGGAACTTCCTTGCTCTGTCCTCAATGCCGGAGACGGTTTCCATGAACATCCGACCCAGGCGCTGCTGGACATGTATTCCATGAAGGAGCATTTCGGGAGCCTCAAGGGCCTGAATGTCCTTATAGTAGGGGATATACGACACTCGAGGGTGGCCAGGTCAAATGTTATCGGTCTAAAGAAGATGGGGGCCAATATTACGCTCTCCGGTCCGAAGACCCTTCTTCCTCCGGGTGTGGATACCTGGGGGGTCAAGGTGTCCACAGAGCTCGATCCGGTCATACCCGAGGCGGATGTTGTAATGATGCTGCGTGTCCAGAAGGAGAGGCTCAATCAGCAGTTTTTCTCCGGAGAGCGGGAGTATTCGCTCTTTTATGGTCTTAACAGACAAAGGGTGGACATGATGAAAAGGGATGCCGTTATCATGCATCCAGGGCCTATGAACAGGGGTGTAGAGATAAATCATGATGCAGCCGATTGCAAACGTTCGATCATACTGAATCAGGTGGAAAACGGGGTAGCCATAAGGATGACACTTCTCTACCTCTGTCTTGGAGGAGGCAAGAATGTGGATTAAGGGCGGAATGATTTTCAATCCGGCAAAAGACAGCGCAGTTGCAGGAGATATCTTTATCAAGGGCGATCTTATCGAGGGGATATATCCTGTAGGTACGGCCCGATCAGATAATGAGACAATAGACGCTGCCGGTATGTGGGTATTGCCCGGACTGATAGATATGCATGTCCATTTAAGGGAGCCGGGTTATGAATACAAGGAGGATATCCATTCTGGCAGTCTTGCCGCTGCAGCAGGCGGTGTCACTACCATGGCATGCATGGCAAATACAGACCCTGTAAACGACAATCCCTCGGTTACAAGACAGATTATCGACAGGGCGGTTAAGATCGGGCTCGCCAGGGTCCTGCCCGTAGGGGCCGTGACAAGGGGTCAAAAAGGAAAAGAGCTTGCCGAGATAGGGATCATGAAAGAGACCGGGATCGTGGCGGTATCCGATGACGGCCAACCCGTGGAGGATTCATCCGTCATGAGAAGTGCCCTGGAATATGCGGCTACCTTCGGTCTAACGGTGCTTTCACATCCTCAGGTAAAATCGCTGTGCGGATCTGGGGTCATGAATGAGGGTGCGCTCTCGACCATGCTTGGTCTGCCCGGCATCCCTTCTGCAGCCGAAGACATCATGATTGCCAGGGACATAGAGCTTTCTCGGTATACAGGTGTGCCTGTGCATATTACCCATGTATCGACCAGGGGCGGGATCGAACTCATAAGGCAGGCAAAGGCCGGAGGCGTCGGGATTACCTGCGATGTAACCCCGCACCACCTGCTCCTGACAGAAGATGCGGTCAAGGGATATGATACCAACACAAAGATGTACCCGCCTTTAAGAATGGAGTCAGACAGGTTTGCTTTGATTCAAGGGCTCAGAGATGCGGTTATAGACTGCATAGCAACAGACCATGCCCCGCATGCAAGGGATGAAAAAGACCTCGATTATGACCTGGCACCCTTTGGCATAATAGGCCTTCAGACCCTGCTGCCGGCCATGATGGAGATCCATTACAGATACGGTATCGATTTTTTAAAGCTGCTCAGGTGTGTAAGCATTCATCCTGCCCGAATACTGGGTATAGACGGTGGAACCCTTACGCCGGGCTCCAGGGCGGATATAACCGTAGTAGATCCCGATAAGGTCTTTACCCTTACCAAGGATATGATAGTCTCGAAGTCGAAGAACACGCCCTTTATCGGCCACGAGTTCAAAGGCGGCGTAATGCAGACCATCTTTGGCGGAAAGACCGTATTTGATCAGGGTTAGATAAGGCCATCCGCCTTCAGCATATCCCGCACCTTTTCGCCTATGGCAAGGCAGGATGTAAGGCCGGGTGACTCTATGCCGATCAGATTGATCAGACCCTCGAGGTTTCGGTCCGATTCATGACATATGACGAAATCTTTTATCTCGCCCCCCGGTCTCTGTATCTTTGGGCGTATGCCCGCCATGTCGGGCGAAAGGTCGTCTATATCCAAAAACGGAAGAAACCGCCTTGCACTTTCATAAAACGCGACAGCGTGTGAATCGTCAACACTGTAGTCTATGGTGTCCACATAAAAGGCATTAGGCCCAAGGCGAATAGCGCCTGTCAGGTCTTTAGTCAGGTGTATGCCCAGGCCGGTCAGTTTTGTAAGAGGACCGGGATAGATCAGGCCTTTTACGAGGCTGTTTTTCTTATGGCTCACCCTGAAGTATTCCCCCTTGACCGGAAAGATCTTATATCCGGCCTTATCGATGTCGATGCCGGCAAGATAGGCGATTCTGTCCGAGTAGAGCCCGGATGCATTGATGACAATGCGCGAACTGAAGGAATAGAGCTTTCCGCAAGGGTCTTGTACCCTGCAGATAAAACCCGAATGAACCTTATCAAGGCCTGTGAGGGCTGTATTATAAAGCATGATCGATCCATTATCCAAGGCCAGGGCCTCAAGGGTCTTTGTCAGGGTATGGGTATCGATAATCCCGGTATGGGGGGAATACAGGGCCATTGTGCCCTCGGCGGCAGGCTCGACAGCCTTGAGTTCCTTGCGGGTAAGCAGGGCAAGATCCCCGGCACCGTTATTGCGTCCCCTGATAAGGAGATCTTCTATAGAGGCCTCTTCATGATGGCCCGATGCCACTATAACCTTGCCGGTCTTTTTGTATGGGATTTTGAATCTATCGCAGAATTCATATATTTGGGTGCGTCCCTTAACACAAAGCTTAGCCTTGAGTGATAGTTCGGGATAATAGATGCCGGCATGTATTACCTCGCTGTTTCGTGAGCTTATTCCCCGGCCCGGTCCATTCTCCTTTTCTAGCAGCACGACATTGTTCTTATGGCCGCAGAGTTGATACGCTGCGGCCAGGCCTACCACACCGGCGCCTATGATCGTTATATCGACATGCTCCATAGAAACAGTATATAGCTGCTTTATTTTACGAATCAAATGAAATAACGCGGATTTTCTTGATTCAATTCGAGCGATCTGGTATATCCGATTCGGGTTCAAACACTTTTGTATTAATAAATTAATTCTTGGAGGATGTCATGGATATCAGAGATAAGGTACCAGTGATCCGGGTCTCCATCAGGGGTGCAAACGGCAGGATGGGAATGCAGGCCATTTATGCATCCATGGAGAACAATGAAGATATTTTAGCCAGGGCAAAGACAAAAGAGCTCAAAGACGATGACGTGTGGATAGATATCGTTTTCGGCGCGTTTACCGCAGACATCCCGACCGTGCAGCAGCTTATCGCAGGGGTGATGCGTTCCGAAAAGGACAAGATCCTAGAAGGATATGACAATAACGGAAAACCCATACACCGTCTTAAATCAGACGGAAAGCACGAACTCAGGACAAGGTATCTTGAGCAGGGCCTTGAAGAGGAGCCGCAAAGGGATCATGTCATCCCCTTCAGCCGCCAGGAGATAGTGGATACGCCCGAGGGTCTGCCCGCTATCAAGATCTACTCTAAAGACAGGCAGGAGGTACTTTCCATAATCCGCCATGCAAACGTACGCTATGGCGAGCTTTCCGGTGAGGCCATTATGGATCACGTGATCGATACTGCATCTGAACTCGGCACGAATGTCCTGTTGTCATGTGTGGGTGACACGGCAAAGACGGCCGAAAGGATGATGAAATGGATTGATAAGATCCATGAAAAGGGCTATTCGATCGGTTTTTTGGAGTCGGCGCCTGCCAAGGGCTGGGAATCCAGGATGCTTTCCAGACAGGATGAGATCAGCGTGCAGTGCTCGAGGAACTACAGCCCCACGGGCACCCTTTTCAGGACAGGTGTTGCGCTTAAAGAACCGTTGTTTGAATATAACAGGTTTGAACTGGGCAAGGCCTCTTCGAGATTCAAGGCCATCTTTACAAGGATTATCGCTCAGATTATATCGACCGATTCATTCGAGAATTATGCGCAGATACTAGAAAGACAGCCCAAGACCATACGCGAGATAGACGGTGAAGAGACCCTGGTAAATTACCCGCCCAATTTCCTAACCGTGACATCGCCGGATTATTTCACGTTCAGCTTCTATGAGGACAACGAGTACGGGTTTATCTGCGCGTCACTGATACCGAACCTGAAGGCCCTGGGCATGGTGTTCAGGGACAAGGATATGGTGGCCAAGGCCAGGTCGAACGGTATGCGTTATGAAGCGGTTACGAATATACCGGGGCTTTACGGAACGGACTGGATAGCTAAGAAACCCCAGGAGATAGTGAAAAGGGGAGGGGCCATGTCCACTAGTTCCTGTACGACCAACGGCAATATAGTAGGGGATTTTGTCATCCTCATGGCGCTTAACTGCTACTATGATTTCTTCAAGGAGCCTTTAACGGAGTATTTCCTCAATCATGAGGGCGCGGAAATGGACCGGTTCGACGAGATAATCGAAAAGAGGTTCTCCGAGTTCAAGGCGTACCTTGCAAGGTTAATGGCCCACAGGGCGGAAATGATAAAGGCGGTCTTTAATTTTTACTATGACAATGTCACCTTCATCAATACGGATATGCAGCATGGCCTTACCCGCTCGGAGTCTCCGGATGTCATCGATTTTCTGAGGGAGACATCCTCGGGGTCGCAGACAGAGGTGCCGAAACTCCTTTCACTGCCTGAGCGAGAACTGGATTATCTAAGCGGTATGAAAGCATATGTAAACTCCCAGATGGAAAAGGAGACCGATGAAAAGGTGAAGGCCTCACTTGATGAGCAGCTGAAAAAGATCGATACAAGCATAAAAACCATCGAGGATAATATCAAGATCGTAAATATCCTGGAGGAGATGTAAAGGAAATCTCTTGACACAGATATTTCAATTGGACTAAGACGTTTTAACAAAAGGGCCCATAGCTCAATTGGTAGAGCCACCGGCTCATAACCGGTAGGTCCCTGGTTCGATTCCAGGTGGGCCCATTATCTTTTTAGGGAAGGATTTGGTGAAAAAAGCAATTATAAATGTGACGTTTCATGCCGTAAGGCATAGGGAAGGAAGGTAAAAGGGATGCTTTAAAAGCATCCCTTTTTTATTGGAAATAGAAGATGCGGCTATTTGAGGTAATGGAAATGCTTGATGAGATGGCACCTTTTGAAACCGCCGAGCATTGGGACAATGCAGGTCTCATGGTAGGAGATCCTGATCAGATTGTACATTCTGCCCTGGTCGCCCTGGATCCGGGTTTCGATGTGATCAGGCACGCAATTCAGACAGGGTGCGATCTTATCATTACACACCACCCCCTTATCTTCAGACCCCTTGTTAACCTTGATCTTGCAAGACCCCTTGCAAAGAAGATATCCATGCTGATCAAGGCGGGGATTTCTCTGGTGAGCATGCATACGAATTTGGATAAATGCGCATCCGGGGTGGCGGATACCATGGCCGGTGCATTAGGACTTAAAGATGTAAAGGCCGATGGAGCAATGAGGACAGGTACTATAGCTGCACCTGTGCCCTTGGCTGCGTGGATCGGGGCCCTGCCCTTTAGGGGTGCAAAGGTCGTGGATGCGGGTAAAGACGTATCATTTGTAGGCATGTGCCCGGGAAGCGGCATGGATTACTGGCTAGAAGCCTTTGATATGGGGTGTGACACCTTTGTAACCGGGGATGTCCGTTACCATGCGGCCGTAGATGCCAGGGATGCAGGGATGAACGTGATCGATCTCGGGCATTTTGCGACCGAAGAGATAGCCATAGGACCCGTTTCAGCGATGTTGCAGGAAAAACTGCAGGGGATAGAAGTGACAGGATTTAAAGGTAAGGATGTATTTATTTCGCAACCAGGTAAGGAGAGAGAATATTGAAGGATTTATTGACGGATTTGATAGCCCTTCAGAATGTCGAGATAGAGATGTTCAAGGCCGAAGAGGGGCTAACGGAGATACCAAGACAGATCGAAGAGATAGACAGCATTATCCAGGCCAGGAAGAGATCGATAGACAGTATAGACGAGGAGGTCGTCTCGTTTGAAGAGAGTAGGGAGCCGCTCGAGGCCGAGTTGAAGGAAAACCAGGAGCTGCTGGATGCCGCTGATACGAGGATAAAGAGGATAAAGACGAACAAGGAATTCCTCGCCCTCCAGAGGGAGATAGACCTGGCAAAGAAGCGCAAGATCGATATCGAAGAACAGCTCCTTACGCTTATGGACAAGATAGAGAAAAAGAATGCGGAAAAGGAGAGGATACAGAAATCCTTCGATGCGGACAGGTCCATACTTGAAGAGAAAAAGGCCGCTTTTGTCGACCAGATTAAAGAGCTCGAGAAGGTCCTTGAGGGCTACAAGGGCCGGGACAACAAACTCAGGAAGACCGTAGATGCATCCCTGTTGTCAAAGTATGACCGCATAAAGCAGAACAAGAAGGGGCTTGTGGTCGTAGAATGCAACAACGGTGTGTGCAAGGGTTGCAACATGCATATCCCGCCTCAGCTCTATAACGAGCTGGTCCGCGGAGACAGGCTGATCGTCTGCCCGGTATGCCAGAGGATACTCTATATCAAGGCGGATCCGGAGGAGAAGTCTTAGCCGCTGCAATATGTATGATCCTCGGGCCTATAGCGCCCGGGGCATCCATATATAAAGACGGTTCGGGATTATACGCAATCCGGAAATGCGGATTGCACGATCATGATAAACCAGGGCCTTGATGCAATAAAATAATGCCATCAAAGACATCATCAGCCTACCCCAGGCGGCATAGATTCCAAACATCTATGCATGCATCAAAAGAATAAAATATATATAGGGTTAAAAATCTTCACAAGAATAGATGAAGGCAATAGATAATACCGTTAAAGTATTTTAAAGAAAGACCGAAAAGGTATGATGATGAACATGTTTGAGTGGAAAACAGATCGAATATTATTCTTAGCATCAAGGCTTAATATATACATGGTAAGCGTTTTATAAAAAATCATCTAAAAAAGGGAGGAGTTAAGCAATGTTAACAAAAATTAGATCAGAGAAGGCAAAAAAAGGTTTTACACTGATCGAGTTGATGATCGTTGTCGCGATCATTGGTATTTTGGCTGCGGTGGCCATCCCGGCCTATTCGGGATATACGAAAAGGGCCAAGTCATCGGAGATCACTAATGCAATGGGGGCAGTCGTTGCCTCGGCCATGGAAATCTATCATCAGACTCAGGACTATCCTGACACGTTTACAGGCGATATGTCGATAGCAGGAATTGCAAATACTTTTGGTGTTTCAGTGCCTATTACGTATTTAGCCCCTGAGGGAACAGCAACAACAGCAATAGATGCAGCTCTTACAGGGGATGATGCTACAGGCGAATTTTCCATTACGATCACGATTGATTATGATGAGCTAGATTTAAGAGCAAGTGGTACTGGTGCCGACCCTACAATCGTGTTGTCTGGGGCTCCAAGTGCAAGGGCTTCATGGTCAGGGACAAATCTCGCGACGCAGTATCTGCCAAAGCAGTAGGCTTTAATATAGTTTCGAATAATGCAGGGCTCGGGCCTACAAGAGGTCCGGCCCTTTTTTGTTTAAGAAGGTTTTGCTAGGAAAAACACAAAAACTTGAATATAATGTAGGTATCCGGATAGTTCGAACTTAATAATTTCATCCCATGTTCAAACACCATTAACAATCCTTTCCCTCTTGAGCGTAGGGCATACAATACTAGGGGAATATCTCCGGGCCTGTCTTTGATATGTATCTTTATTAGTTGTGATGCATGAAAGATATCCTTAGTAGACTTTTTGCTGATTTGGGCCTGGAGTTCACCGAAGCATAAGTCTAAGGATAGTGAAACTGGCGGGCTCTGTCATTTGATCTTATTTTCATATGATGAGGTGGAACATGCCCCCGGCACGAATCGAACGTGCGACACCAGGATTAGGAATCCTGTGCTCTATCCCCTGAGCTACGGGGGCATGAGGGTTTAATTAAACGTAGAGCCTTTGCTAGTCAAGGGGAAAATCTATTCTTAAAATTGATCTTTCATAATGCTGATCCTGCTTTCATTGCTTTTTGTATAAGTAATGATGTTAAACAGTGGTTATCGGTTTTACGGTGGATCCAATCCTTGCATTTCCTGACATTTTCACTCGACAGCAACCATGTAGCGCCATATGTTTTATGTTGTGATGAAAAATGTTTCACATGCTGAAATAAAATACATGCCGCGGGGAATTGCTCCTATAATCAAAGAGATGACGAATGCTCTTCCCGTGATTGTCATCACAGGCGCCCGCCAGGTGGGTAAGAGCACCATGCTGAAAAACGAGTTTGCCGACTACGCTCATCTGACACTGGATGATTATAACATTCTGGAACAGGCCCGTATCGACCCGCAGAGCCTCTGGATGGATAAGGACAAGGTCATCATTGATGAAGCGCAGAGGCTCCCGGAGCTCTTTTCCGCCATCAAACTCGCCGTAGACATGTCAAATCGCACTAAACGGTTCATACTCTCCGGATCAGCCAATCTTTACCTGATGGAAAAGGTAACAGAATCGCTTGCAGGCCGGGCGGCCTATATAGACCTGCTGCCCATGACATGGGGGGAGGCAAACGGGATAACAGGGTCCGATAATTTCATGTCTCTCTGGGGTAAAGATGTTAAGCCTCAGTCATATACAGCCCCGAATATTGATTTGATGGAAGCGATGCTGAAGGGATTCATGCCGCCGGTCATAACAATGGAGTCATCACAGGCATTTCATATCTGGCTTGAAGGATATATCAAGACCTACCTGGAACGCGATCTTCGGGAGCTCTCACAGGTGGACTCGCTCATCGATTTTCGCAAGATCATGCAATCTTTAGCCCTACGCACAGGGAACATCCTCAACCAGGCAGACGTCGCCAAGGACTGCGTTTTGAGCCATGCAACCGCCCACCGCTATATCAAGCTGCTGGAAGTTTCCAATATCATCAGTCGGGTGCCTGCCTATTACGCAAGCCGCAGCAAACGGCTCGTGAAATCGCCCAAGCTTTTCTTCCTTGACCCGGGCATAAGTATATTCCTTTCAGGTTATACAGAGCCTGAGTCTTTGAGTAAAAGCCGTGAACTTGGCGGCTTCTTCGAGACATTGGTCTACCTGCACCTGCGATCCCTTTGCGAACTGATGACACCACGTGCGAAGATTTACTATTGGAGGACTTCAACCAGGCGGGAAGTCGATTTCGTGCTTGAGCACGGGCGCAACGTCTTGCCTATAGAAGTGAAGTTGACAAAACGGCCGGTGATAGCCGATGCGGATAACCTGTTGGCCTTTCTTGATGAGCATCCCCAAGCCGCTCATGGTGTTATTGTCCACGGCGGTAATGAGATATTCCGGCTGCATAGCAGGATACTTGCAGTTCCCTGGTGGTGGCTGAATGGATAGTCTGAAATAGATAAAAAACATCCCTGCAGGTTCTTGTATTGCTTCTTGTATAAGTAATGCCGTTGAGCTATATCCTCATGAGCCATGAAGAAACCCGAGATACTAGCACCGGCAGGGAATATGGAGGCCCTGAAAACGGCTTGCCTATACGGCGCGGACGCCCTTTATCTCGGTTTGAAGACAGGTTCCAATTTAAGGGCAGGTGCTGTTAATTTTACCCGTGATGAGCTCGGAACAGCTGTTGGTCTGGCACATGAAAGCAATGTAAAGGTCTACCTTACCCTCAATACGTACCCTCATGACGATATGTTCGACATAGTCGCACAGGATATACAAATTGCCAATGAGGTCGGTATTGATGCAATCATTGTATCTGATATCGGGGTGCTGAGTCTCGTCAGAGAGATCGCCCCGGGCATGCCCGTACACCTGAGCACACAGGCAAACACGGTAAATACGCGTGCCATAAACTCCTGGGCCTCTCTCGGGGTGGAAAGGGTCATCCTTGCACGGGAATTGTCATATCAGGAGCTCGATTTTATGCGCAATAATACAGCTGTCGAACTGGAGATGTTTATCCATGGCAGTGTGTGCATATCGATCTCGGGCAGGTGCCAGATAAGCAATTATCTAAGCGGCAGGGATGCAAACCAGGGCAGTTGCTCCCACCCGTGCAGATGGGAATATACCCTGGTCGAACGCACAAGGCAGGGCCAATATATGCCGGTGATAGAAGATGACGGGTATACCTTTCTTTATAATTCGAAAGACCTGTGCCTTCTTCCTGTAATGTCATCGGTTATGGGGCTTGGCCTAAACGGCCTTAAGATAGAGGGCAGGAACAAGACCTCTATCTATGTGGCGACAACCGTATCCGTCTATCGTCAGGCAAGGGATGCATATCTCAATGACCCTGATACGTTTACTGTCCGGCCCCAATGGATCGAAGAGGTTCAAAAGATCAGCAACCGGGGATATTTTACCGGGTTTTTTGCCGGTAAAACCGATAAAGACGGCCTCGACTATGATTTTAAAGGGTATAAAAAGACCCACCACCTGGCTGCAAAGGTCATTCGTGCAGGAGAGGGCAAGACTATTTTTGAGGCGCGGAACCCCCTTGTAGAGGGCATGGAGATGGAACTGCTTTCTTTAGGGGGCGATAATGTGGGTTTTGTCATCGATGATGCGCATATCAACGGCAAGAAGGCCACGCATATACGGCCCGGCGATTGCTTCGAGATGAAGACGCCTTTTGAGCCGGTCCCGGGCGAGCTTGTCCGCAAACCCTTTAAGGAAGGGTACAAGGTGGTTTTTGATGGTGAATAGATGCCGGATATGATCTTGAATGGACTGAATCCACAGCAGGCCCAGGCGGTAAGGCATACGGAAGGCCCCCTGCTGATATTTGCCGGGGCAGGCTCGGGCAAGACCAGGGTCATAGTGCACAGGGTAGCCTATTTGTTGCAGCAGGGTGTGAGCACTCATGAGATTCTGTGCCTGACCTTTACGAATAAGGCGGCAAACGAGATGAAAACCCGGCTTAAGGCCATGCTGGGTATCGATAAGATCGATGTCTGGGCAGGCACATTTCATGCCTTCGGTGCATGGTTTTTGCGACGTGAGGCCCACAGGATAGGTTTCCCGGGCAATTTTATCATCTATGACGAGGCCGACCAGAAATCTCTGATCTCGAAATGCCTCAAGGAGATCAACAGGAAACCGGAAAGGGGCGAGGTCGCTACTGTATCCTGGCTGATAAACTACAGCCGGGACACCCTGCAGGACATCGAGGATATCCCCTGCAGCCTGAACTTTGATCCGGCCCGGGTGATAAGATTATACGAACAGAGAAAAAAGGAGTACGGGGTCTTTGACTTTGCAGACCTGCTCTATGTCCCGTGCCGGATGCTCTCTACCATGCCCGAGATCAGAGACAAGTACCGTGAAAGATTTCAGCACATCCTTGTAGATGAATATCAGGACACCAACATGGCCCAGTATTCGATGATCATGAACCTTGTCGGTACGGATGAAAACATCTGTGTGGTGGGTGATGACGATCAGTCCATATACGGGTGGAGGGGGGCTGACGTAGGTAACATCTTGAGGTTCAAGGACGATTTTCCGAAGGCCGCCATTATCACCCTGGAGGAGAACTACCGCTCGACAGAGGATATACTCAATGCAGCTACCTCCTTGATCGTGAACAACCAGTACAGGGCCCCCAAACAGCTAAGGGCAGCCAGGGGTAAGGGTCAGGAGATCGGCATAGTGGAATTCAGTGATGCCGTAAGTGAGGCCTCACATGTTGCCTTCAGCGTAAAAAAACTGCTGGATTCTGGGGTCGGCCCGGCCGACATCGGGGTATTCTACCGCGTGAATGCGCTGTCTCGACTTGTCGAAGAGTCGTTTGTAAAGCGTGCAATCCCGTATGCGGTCTACGGAGGGATGAGGTTTTATGAGCGTAAAGAGATAAAGGACATACTTGCATACCTGCGGGTTATGGCCAACCCATATGATGAAGAGGCGATAAGCAGGGTGATAAATACCCCTTCCAGGGGTATAGGTGCCAAGAGTTATGATAACCTCAGGACCTTTGCAAAGACCAAAGGGCTGCCCACTATCCATGTATTAAGAGATGCTCTGGAAGATAAGGTCGTAAAAGGCAAGGCTGCAAAGGGGGTTGAAGCCTTTCTTGCATTGATCGAGGGGGTAAAGGTCCATGAAGGCAGTGTCGATATAGCCGATCTCATAGAGATGATCGCCGAGGCATCGGGATTGCTCGATGCCATAAAGGGCGAGCCGGACGGCCAGGACCGTATTGCAAACATAGAGGAGCTTATGGCAAGCGCACGATCTAAGACAGACCTGACAGGCTATCTGGAGGAAAAATCATTGATGAGTGCAACGGATATTGCCTTCGGTGAGAGCGTGAGCGTCATGACCCTGCATATGTCAAAGGGGCTCGAGTTCGATTATGTCTATATCCTGGGCCTGGAGGAGGGTCTGCTTCCCCACTCGCGATCCATGAATTCAAGGGCGGAGCTGGAGGAAGAGAGGAGGCTTCTCTATGTAGGGATGACCAGGGCGCGCAGGCAGGTCATGCTTTCCTGGTCAAGGGTCAGGGCCTTATACGGCAGAGAGTCATACCAGATCCCATCCGGTTTCCTGAATGAGATCGAGGTGTAATCTTATAAGTATCTCGGATAGTCTGAAATTTTTCTCACTTCGTACGAAATGACAGTTGATATGTTTTCCGACTTTTGCAGTTGGCTCCCGTAGTTTATTTTAAAGGCAAGTATGTCGATATATGTTTATAGGCAATTAAACAGAATATAGTGAATAAATAAGAAATAAAGAATAGATGATGATGAATGACCCTGTAAAGGATACTGACATGGAATTGTATTATGGAAAATGATCATCATTTGTACAATATTCAGCTTATATACGGATATCTTGAATATATTCAGAAGAATTATCCCGATGTCGATATAGATTCCATACTGGAATATGCCGGACTATCGAGATATGAGATCCAGGATAAGGGATACTGGTTTACGCAGGAGCAGGGCGACAGATTCCATGAGATCATTATAGAAAAGACCGGAAATATCAATATTGCCAGGGATGCAGGGCGACTGGCGGCATATGGGACATCATACCGCACGTTTCGTCAGTTTATTGCGGGCTTTTTTACCCCTATTGGCGTGTATGAGCGTATACAAAAGTTTGCAGATGAGCTTACACGAGGTAGCACATTAACAGCCAATAGGCTTGGGGCCAATAAGATAGAGATTATTTCCCGACCCGCCGAGGGCGTTGATGAGAAGCCCTATCAATGCAGTAACAGACAGGGGATACTAGAGGCTATAACAAGGCCGTTTACAGGCAGGTATGCAAGGATCAACCACCCGACATGTTATCATAAAGGGGGCGAGTGCTGCCGTTACATAGTTAGTTGGGATCTGGGCGGTTCATATTATTGGAGTAGGGCCGCCAACTATATAATCCTCCTTGCAAGTATAATCTGTATCGGATTGTTGCTGTTGTATCAGCCGCAATGGCTTTCAATCATGCTTGGATGGTTTGCGATAATATCATCGGTGTCATGGTTTAAGGGTACTGTCGAGAGGTCGGGTCTGCAAAGGGGAATAAAAGAACAGTCCCAAACAGCTGAACTCCTGTTGAAGGAAACCAGCGTTAGATACGAAGATGCCCTTCTTGTCCAAGAGATCGGTTCTGCGATTTCTAAGCTTATGGATACCGATAATATGCTTGAGACCGTTATGGAAGCGATGAAAGATCGGTTGAAGGTCAGCCGGGCAATGATTTTTATTTGCGATGAAAAAGAAGCGGTTTTTACATATAAAACCGGCTTTGGCTTTACTGAAGAACAGGAAAGGTTTTTGAAGTCTGCAACATATGATTATTCTGATGATAAAATGCCAAGGCGCTTAAGGGATGCCTTTGCGGAAAAAAAGACGGTACTAATCAATAGTGGTAAAGAGGCAGCGGGTTGCTTTTTAGATAAAGACATAAGCCCGGTAGATATAATGTGTGAAGGTTCGTCATTACTGGCCCCTGTAGTATTCGAGGAGCAGATATTGGGCGTTATCTCGATCGATGATACAGGAGTTTTTAACAAGAGCGATATGAACCTCTTGATGGGTATTGCCCTGCAGATCGGTATAAGCATCAATAATGCAAGGTCGTTCAGTAAGTTGAAGGCCAGCGAAGAGAGGTATCGGGATACATTTGAAAACGTATCCGATGCATTGTATTTCCACGACCCTGAAGGCACGTTTATCGAGGTGAACATGGGTTTCAAGAAACCCCTTGGTTTTAATGTCGATAATCCCATGCCCCCTGGCCTGAATATTCTTGATATTACTCCGGAAAGATACTCGGATAAGGTTCGAGATTATCTTAAGAGGGTTTTGGAGAACACTGCCGATGAAGGCCTGTTGAATATTGTTATAAAAGACGGGACAGAGAGGATAGTCGAGTACAGAAATACATTGATTCAGGACGAACATGGCAATGCAATCTGTGTTCGTGGATCGGCCAGGGATATCACGGATCGTATCCGTTATGAAAATGAGATCAAGGAGAGCGAGGAAAAATACAGGGCGATCCTTGATAATATAGAGGATGGTTATTATGAGTTGAACCTCAGGGGCAGCTTTATGTTTTTTAATGACGCCTTTGCCTGTATGCTCAAATATTCAAAAGGGGAATTGTGGGGGCTCGATACAAGGATCCTTTTGGATGAGGATGAGAAGAACAGGGTTATAATGTCCTTCAATGACGTGTTAAAGACAGGGCATCCTACCCGGTTTCTTGATCTCAAGCTAAAGAAAAAGGATGAATCTGTCTGCTTTGTAGAGATGTCCGTATCCCTGAAAAGGGATTTCAGGGAACGTCCCGTAGGGTATCGCGGAATAGCCAGGGATGTCACCGAAAGAAAGCGGATAGAATCCCTTCAACGCGAAAAGGCCGATGCAGAGGCGGCAAGTCAGGCCAAGAGCGCATTCCTTGCAAATATGAGCCATGAGATCAGAACCCCCATGAATGCGATAATAGGGCTCACCGACCTGACCCTCAATACGGCATTAACGGAAAAGCAGTTAGATTACCTGCACAAGATACAGTCTTCCGGCCATGCCCTTCTGGATATCATAAACGATATACTGGTTTTTTCAAAGATTGAGGCGGAGAAGATGGACCTGGAATCTGTGCCGTTTCATCTGGAAACAGTATTGGGCAGTATATACGACATGTTCAGTCCAAATGCCGCTGAGAAGGGGATCGACTTTATAGTGTATGCCGACCCTGAGGTACCTAACACGCTTGTCGGTTCACCCCTAAGGATCAAACAGATCCTGTTAAATCTGACCGGCAATGCTCTGAAATTTACAGACAAGGGCGAAGTGATTGTACAGGTAAGTGTTGTTTCTCTCCGTCAGGACAGGGTAAAGCTGAGGTTTCTGGTCAAGGATACAGGCGTGGGTATACAGGAAGAGCACCTGCTGAAATTATTCGACCCCTTCACCCAGGCAGACGAATCCACGACAAGGAAATACGGCGGAACCGGCCTTGGTCTTGCGATAAGCAAGCGGCTTGCCGACATGATGGGAGGGGATATCCTGGTCGACAGTGAGCAGGGAAAAGGCTCGAGCTTTGAATTATATCTGGATCTCGGATATGAAGAAGTTATAAAGAATGAAAGCTTAGCCCTGCCTAAGCAAAAGGAAAATAAACTCGATGATATTGTTGATCTTATAAGGGGTGCTCAGATACTATTAGTGGAAGACAACTATATAAATCAGCAGGTGGCGCAGGAGATGATGCGATCGAAAGGTGTTTGTGTCGATATCGCGGGAAACGGTAAGGAGGCTGTTGATAAACTTGCAGATAAGAAATATGATATTGTTTTAATGGACATACAGATGCCTGTAATGGATGGCTACGAGGCGACGCGTTTCATCAGAAAAAATATGTCTGATAAGGATCTTCCTATCATTGCGATGACAGCCCATGCAATGAGGTCTGACAGGGAAAGATGTATTGCAGCCGGCATGAACGACTATTTAACGAAGCCGGTTGAAGCAAGGAGACTATATCAGGCGTTGGCCAAATGGATAATGCCGGCAAAAAAAGAGTTAGGCCCCCAAGCCCCTTCTTTCGAGGCTGAAGAGGTTTTGGACAACGGCTTTGATCTGCCGGAAAGTCTTCCGGGGATAGATATCGCGTCTGGTGTAAGAAGACTGGGCGGTAACAAGAAGCTGTTTGTCGAGATATTAGGGGATTTTCAGCGTGATTATAGCGATTCTGCAGCAAGGCTCAAGGATTTGTTCCTGCACGGGGATTTGGAGAATGCGAAAAGATTGGCGCATACTATCAAGGGGGTTTCCGGCAACCTGTCGGCCCATGACCTCTATCAGATTTCCCATAATCTCAATGCTGGTATAGGCAAAGAAGACCCCGGGTCTATCGATAAGCTGGTACATGATTATCAGAAGGCATTGATTCAGACATTGGAGTCTGCTGAAATGGTTCTGGAAAAATATAGGGTTGCCTCGAAGCAAGATGAAACAGAAGGGGTCTCGGAGGTATCTCCTGCCGAGGTGAAACCCATTATTGTCTATCTGTCCGAACTCCTGCAAAAGAACGATCTCGAGGCGGTGGGATACTTGAACCTTCTCGGGAAGAGTCTGATCGGATCTGACTATAATGAGGATTATATAAAACTGGAAGCGGAAATCGGAAGGTTTGATTTCAAGACGGCAAGGGACACATTGCTCGGTATAGCAAAGGCCTTGGGCGTTTCAGTTGATGGGGGCGTTTCATGAATGAAGAATCTTTGATCAGGCAGAGGATTCTCATAGTCGATGATGAACCTGCAAATATAAAGGTGTTGGGAGAGATGTTGATGCACGACTATCAGATCAGCTTTGCCGGTAGCGGGGAAGAGGCGATCAGTCTGGCATCGAGTACGGCACCGGATATCATACTTTTGGACATCCTTATGAATGGGATGGACGGGTATGAGGTCATTAAGGTTTTGAAAAAAAAAGAAAAGACAAGGAATATCCCGGTGATCTTCATAACCGCAAAAAATTCGGAAGAAGACGAGGCCCAGGGTTTTGAACTTGGAGCGGTTGATTATATAACCAAGCCCTTCAGCATCTCTATTGTCCAGGCCAGGGTCAAAACCCACCTGGAATTAAAAAAGAACCAGGATTTTTTGGAATGGCTTCTGCGTGAGAGGACCCAGGAGCTTGAGAATGCACACAAGGAGTACACGAATCTTTTTATTCGGGGAGAGTCGTTAAAAAAAGATTGAGCGATAATTGATTTTTTCGACCTACAGTATTTTTTTATATGTAGGTCAACCTCCGACAGAATGGATGTTTTGCCTTATACGCAAGGGAATGAATAAAAAGGCAAAAAAATGCCAGAAGAAGTAAAGGGTTAAGGACTAAGTACGAGAAGACTTGTCCCCTCTTCTGGCGTAAAGGAGGTCAGAACAACACTTGTTGTATTTTCACTAGATCATATTGGCGATGTTTGTTGTATCAGATAAACACTGATTTGGACGTAGGTAATTGTCTTACAAGATAGGTCTATTTTATGAGATTGTTTTTTACGGCATATAGAACAAGGGCAGTGTTGTTTTTCATATTCATCTTTTCCAAGATTCTTGCCCTGTAAGTGCTTACGGTCTTGACGCTGAGGTTCAGGTCCTCGGCGATCTCTGTGACGGATTTGCCGGATGATATGAGGAGCATTACCTGGTATTCCCTGTCTGAAAGTATGTTATGAAGCGGGCGGTCTGCATCCCTGTCCAGTTCATAGGTCAATTGAACAGCCAACGAATCACTGATGTATTTCCCGCCTTTTGCTACCTTGCGTATTGCAGATATCAACTCATCAGGGGCGCTGGATTTTGTGACATAACCTGCTGCTCCTCCCCTGATAATCCTTATGGCATAGTGCTCTTCCGGATACATACTCAGTATAAGGACGGGTGTCTTGGGTTTATATGTCTTTACATCCCTCAGGACATCTACTCCGTCCCGTCCCGGCATGGATATGTCCAGCAATACCACATCATAATCGTTTTTGGTTATGTAATCGATCACCTCCAGACCATTTGAGGCCTCGTCCTTTATCTTTATGTCATCGGTCTCGGAAAGGATCTGTTTCAGGCCTTCACGGACGATAGGGTGATCATCGGCAATCAGAATTTTTATCATTTTTAAGGCATTCCTTTTCACGGGGTATACTCACTATAACCGTTGTCCCCCTGTCTTTTTGTCCAATAATATCAACTTTGCCCCCGCAGAAAAAGGCCCGTTCTTTTATGCCCATAAGGCCGAAGGATTTTGGGTCGTTCATCTGCTCTTCGGTTATACCGTCTCCGTTGTCCTCAACTATCATATTGATACATCCGTCTTTTTCTTCCAGGGCGGCACAGACCCTGCTCGCGTTAGCGTGACGGGTGATATTCGTCAAGGCCTCCTGAAAGATTCTGAATATCTCGGTGGCCTGTTGTTTGCTGATACAGATGTCCGGATCTTCGATCCGGATCTCACATACGATGCCTGTCCTTTCCTGAAAATCCTGAGTCTGCCATTCTATCGCAGCCGCCAGGCCAAGGTGGTCCAATAAACCAGGCCTCAGGTCCATGATTATCCTCTTAACCGATTGGATGGTCATGTCTATGGATCTGAGCAGATGGCTCGTTTTGGCTTGGAGATCCTTAAGTCCGGCGGGAAGTTTTTTCCTCAGGCAGTAAAGATCTATCTTTAAGGCCGTAAGCACCTGGCCCAGTTCATCGTGAATCTCTCTGGCTACCCTGACCCGTTCCCGTTCCATAAGATCCTGTGCATGCTTGTGCAGGTTGCGCAACTGTTCTCGCGAATGCATCAGCGCATCCTGTACCTTTTTACTGTGTGTTATATCAAGGAGGGATGCGACACATGTAGTCGTGCCAGGTATAAGTGTAACGGTTAATAGTATGTTTTTGATCCCTCCGGTGCGGTCTATGAACCCGAATTCGTAATTTTTAGGGGCGGCCTCGGGATCCAATCTTTTCTTGTCAAGGTATTGTTTCATTCCGGCCAGGTCTTGTTGCAGGCAGAATTCCTTCCAGGACTTTTTGCCTTCCACCTCCTGCCTTGAATAGCCGCATAGTGCCTCAAACTCTGTATTTATAATCGAGATAGTGGTGTCCTGGTCCAGTATAATGGTGGCGGTGCCGGTGTTTTCAAAGATTGTCCTGTACCTCTGTTCGCTCAATCCAAGGACATGATCGGCCTTTTTGCGTTCCGTTATATCACGGGTTGTACCTATAATGCTCACCGGTCTGGATTCTTCTTCATAGACGAAGTTTGCGTTTACCTCTGCCCAGAATGTAGAGCCATCCTTCTTCAACAGCTCGAGTTCGAGGTTCAATGGCTCGTCCGGGATGAATCGCCCGCCTGATCTGTATTGATCCCTTATCGTTGCAACAGTCGGGAGAAGCCTGTTGTATGAGTTTTCCGTCATGACTTTATGCCAGGGCATTGTCATGGCCTCTGTTGCTGTATATCCGCGCAACCTCTCGACGGAAGGGCTTATGTAGGTGTAGTTGAAATCCATATCCATGGCCCATATGATGTCGTTGAGGTTCTCGGCGAGAAGGCGGTAGCGCTCTTCGCTTTTCTGCAATGCCTTTTCCGATTTTTTTATGGTCGTAATGTCATTGAATGATGATATCAGGGCAATGGGCTGGCCGTCTTTATCCGTAACAACGCTAGCAGCCACAAGCGCGTCAAAACACGAACCGTCTTTCCTTTTGCCCCCCAATTCTCCTTCCCATCTTCCATCTTCCTGTACAATATTAAGAGCTTGAGATGCGTAATGGGAAGTTTCCCAGAAATCCATAGCCGATTTGCCGATGATCTCTTCGGTGCTCTGATATCCCCATTGGTTGAGAAAGGATTTGTTTACATCGATGATAATGCCGTTCAGATCGGATATGGCCATGGGGGCCAAACATGAATAGATGGCATGTTCTTTTATATAGAGGTGCTCTATGGTCTTGTCCGAGATCATACCTGCATATATCTCTTCCGTATCTATCATTGATGTTTGCATGAGTGTTAACCCTTTATATCAGATGGACATCATATCAACGGCAATACTATATCAGTACTACACCTCTCATATATATTCTTTAACTTATTAAAGCATACTAGTATCTTTTGATATTTTCAACAAGCTTTTATTTTTTATAATAAAAAATATCCCAGTAGATGATTTATTCTATAAAAATTGTTTCAACCTTTATGATATCATGGGGCTGCACCTGGTCATTCGAACATGCATCAAGGATAAGCAACGGGGATAGGGTTCTGCCGTCTATGTAACGTATGGTTATTGTCTTGTCGTGATTATCTTCTACATAGTCCTTTACCAACATCTTTTTTTCACCTTTTACGATAAAGGTGTCTTCATCATACGAGATGGTAAATGGCCTCATTATTTCATAAATACTCGCCTTTGCCCTTTTGATCCGGCCTTTTTCGCAGGAAAAGGCAGCAGAGCCCTCAGGCAGGTTCTTATTCAGGGCGTCTATAACCTCTTTGGGTTCCAGATCAGATTTGAGCCTTATCTGCAGATATTCGCTTAAAGATGCAATGCCAAAGGATGTGGGCGGCGTAAGGACCATCTTCATGGCCGGACTGAATCCCTTTGAGTAAACCGTTTGCAGGCCCGACCTCCTTATGGCCCTTTTTAGCAACTCAGTGAATTCCGGCGGAGAAAGATATCTCAGGGCGCCTTGTTTTGTAAGCCCGATGACATAATAGGTCCCTTCATAGGGTTCTGAGTCCGCGAATATAGACACGGAAGCGCATTCTTCGCGGATGACATTCGAACAATCCTTGTTGCAAACACCGCAGGCTGAGCATGCCGATTCCCTGCAATCAGGGGTTTGAGCGGCCATATAGGCGAGGTTTTTCTCCCTGAGCAGGAAATTCTTGTCTATCCGCATGTCTATGAAGTCCCAGGGGAGCGATGATCCGGGATCTTTTTGCTCAAGGAACAGATGCGGGTCCAGTCCCGATGTGTCAAAGGCCTTATCCCAGACATCCTGTTTGAATGTATCTCCCCATCCGTCAAGATAAGCGCCGGCCTCTTCGGCTTCGACGATCACACCGGATAGGCTTTTGTTTCCTCTGGAAAAAACCCCTTCAAGAAAGCTCAGATACGGGTCCTGCCATTTAAGCGATATACTCCTGTGCCTGAGCTCCTGCTGCAGATGCCTTATGTACGCAGTATTATCCTCGATAGAAAGCTGTTTTTCCCATTGAAAAGGTGTGAATGGTTTGGGGATGAAACCCGAGATGCTCACGGTAATACGTATCTTGAATTCTTTGGCCAGGGCCTTTGAGAGGGTGCATATGGCATCTATATCGGAGTGGTTTTCCGTAGGCAGGCCCGTCATGAAGTACAGCTTCAACGATTTCCACCCAAGGTCCTTAATAAGGCCGATGCTTCTTATGAGGTCTTGCTCGGTATTGCCCTTGTTGATGACATTCCTCAGCCTGCTGGTTGCAGCTTCAGGGGCCATGGTAAACCCTGGTTTCTTGACTGAGGAGATAATATCGGCCACTCTTTTTGTTATACCCTCGACCCTCAGGGATGGAACGCCTATGGAGACCTCCCTGGAAGGGCAGTGTAGCGATTCTATAAGGCTGTTAAGGTAGCTCAGGTCGGTCATAGACAGGGCGAGCATTGCGAGTCTGTCGTAGCCGGTTGATTTGAGGCCTTTTTCGAATGATTCCAGGACTGAATTGTATGACCTTTCCCTGTAAGGCCTGTAGATCATGCCTGCCTGGCAGAATCTGCAGCCGCGGGTGCATCCCCTGGCAACCTCGACCCCGACACGGTCATGGACTATGGATATATGGGGTAAGACTGTTGCTGATGGAAAAGGGTATTTGTCAAGATCACTTAAGATACGCCTTTTTACAGGCATGCCCGAACTCGTGTTGAATACGCCCCCGAGTTCCGACATCCCGGCTATACGCTCGGACCTGTTTTTAGTCTCCATGCAGATCTTCGCCATGTCCTGTACGATCTCTTCTCCGTCGCCGAGCGCGATAAGGTCAAAAAAGTCCATGAACGGGCATGGGTTTGAAACGGATGTGCCGCCTGCAATCACGATCGGGTCATCTTTTGATCGGTCCCTTGCATACACCGGGATTTTTGAAAGCCTGAGCATCCGTACCACGGTTGTATAGGAAAGCTCATACAGCAGGGAAAATCCAAGCATATCGAATCTGTTAACAGGCAGTTTCTCTTCGAGGCTGTATAGGTCAATATCCTGTTCTTTCATGGCCTGGGCCATATCATGCCATGGGGCAAAGACCCTCTGTGCCCAAACCCCGGGCATGCTGTTCAAGATTCCATACAGGATCTTTATGCCTGCGTGCGACATGCCGATTTCATAAATGTCGGGAAATGCAAGGGCAAAACGAACCCTTACATCGCTCTCAGGTTTTACAACCTGGTTGACCTCACCCCCTAAGTATCTGCAAGGTTTGGTCACATTAGTAGGTATATTGAAAGTAGTCATAATCTTTATAGGTCAACGTCTAACATATTAGCCCGGAGAAATAAAACACTGTTCATCATGGTGTGCCGAATCCGCCATGTATCAAAAGAGATCTGTTTGGAATGCATGCGATGTTCATCCTTGCCTAGAACGGCTTGTCGTGATAGTTGGTCTGAATGGAGGGAGTTATGTCTGAAGAGAGACTCACCTTGGGGCAGTATTTCAAGCAAGAAAGACAAAACAGAGGCATAGAGCTCAAGGAGATCGAACAAAGGACAAAGATTTCCGCTCAGATGCTTAAATTTCTGGAAGACGATCATGTCGATATGCTCCCTCCGAGGGCTTTTTTACGGGGTTTTCTTCAAGTTATCAGCAAGGAATTCGAACTGGATGAAGAAGAACTCTTGAGGCGTATGGAGGAGGCCCTTGCCCTGCAGGGACAAAAGGATACACAGCAGGATATATACTCCAAAAAGAACAAGATAAGGCTTACCGGGATGATAATAGCGTTGGTCATCGTTTTTATTATCCTTGTCATCTTTGGGTTTATTATGAAGGATGACGAGGAGCAGCCTTCTCAGGGCAGCATGGGGAATAATGCCCAGGAGTTAGTATATGCTTTACCTGAATCGTCATTGGAAGTTCTGTCTACAATCGCAACAGACATAGTCTGAGGGGTTTATATGCCGGCCAAGGCCTCTGATGTTAAACTGTTAAGAGAATACGTGCATAAAGGTTGGGAGTTCCATATCATTGATATGCTCCATGACCTGGAACCGGTTGAGATTGCAGAGCTTATAGAGGCCCTGGATGAAGAATCAAGGGGCAAGTTTTTTATGCTGCTTGATGTAGATACTGCATCAGAGGTCATCTCGGAACTGTCTTCAGCCTCGCGTGAAGATGTCCTTGACGATATATCCGATACCGATTTGGCGCGGATTGTCGAGGATATGGATTCTGATGATGCAGCGGATCTTGTAGGTGATCTGAACGCGGCGAGGGCGGAACGAGTCCTTGCCGCCATGAGCCCCAAGGAGTCCTCTGATATCAAGTCTCTGCTCATGTATCCCGAGGATACGGCAGGCGGGATCATGCAGCGGGAGCTCATATCCGCTCATCAGGGAGCCACGGTAGATGAGATAGTCGCAAAGATACGCAGGCTCTGTTCGGAGATAGACAATATCCATATGGTCTATGTGCTTGATAATAAGGGTGTGCTTGTCGGTACATTGCCTTTGGTGAACCTCATCTTGTCAAAGCCCGAAACACCTGTCTCCCAAATTATGGATGAAGAACCCATGACCGTGCCGGTTGATATGGACCAGGAGGAGGTCGCTCAGCTTTTTAGGAAGTACGATTATGTGGTCATGCCGGTTGTTGATGACGAGGGTGGTCTTTTGGGTAGGATAACCGTGGATGATATTGTGGATATTATCGATGAGGAGGCCACGGAAGACATGTTCATGCTGGCCGGTGCGGAAGAGGATATCCTGACATCGAGCATCATGAAGAATACCACATCCAGGATTCCCTGGCTCTTTGTATGCTGGGTCGGGGGCGTGCTCATCACCTTTTTAGTCAACCGCTTTGAGACCACACTCAGTCAGCTTGTCGGTTTGGCGGCCTTTATGCCTGTTATCCTCGGGATGGGTGGAAATGTCGCGGCACAGTCGGTGACCCTCGTGGTAAGGGGTATAGCCACGGGTCTGGTATCATCCTCAAATTTTGTTGCCCTGGCGGGAAAACAGCTGGCAGTAGGCTTCATGCTCGGTGTGGTGTATGGGATACTGCTCGGGTGTGTCGCTTATTTCCTGTATCCGGAAATGATAAGGGTCAGTATCGTCGTGGCGCTGGCAATAATGAACTCCATGGCCGTAGCCGCGTTTTTGGGGACAGTGCTGCCCATGCTTTTTTTCCAGATAGGCAAGGACCCTGCTATCGCTTCCGGTCCCTTTGTTACGACGGCAATGGATCTGATAGCGGTAGTATCATATTTCGTTATCGCAACGCTCCTTCTTTTCTGAGATAAGAGCGTGCGTATATCCACCGACGCCATAATCTTAAGCAGCATAGATTTTTTGGAGTCTGACAAGATCGTCTGTGCACTTACAAAGGACAGGGGCATTGTTCATGCCATTGCAAAGGGGGCCAAACAGAGCAAAAAGCGATTCCCCGGAACCCTGGATCAGTTCTGTGAGGTCACCCTTGATATCTTTTCACGCAAAAACTCTGATCTGAAGCGTCTGGAATCCGCAACCCTAATAAGTGCGCACCTCGCCATAAGAGAGGATCTTGATATCCTGGCCCATGCAAGTGTGCTGATAGAGCTGATAAAGGAAAACCTCGGTGAGCTTGACCCGAGTCCGTGGACCTATGAGGCGCTACGCAGGGCACTTGCCTCCATGGAGACAGGGGTGCAGTGGTTTTCCATCTGGTGCATATCCATGATCGGCATATTGTCCACTTTAGGATACGGTATAGAATTCAATCAAGGTGTGTCCGGACAGGACAAGAAGAGGCAAGGCATATCGTACGAAGGGCTTTCCAAAGAGGCGCGGATGTTCATTGTCAGGGCATCGGCGCTTGATCATTCTGTCCTAAAGAAGCTCACCATAGGCAGGGTGACAAAAATGGAGATAACAGGGTTTTTGTTGCGAGTGAGTAACAGGGTATCGGAAAAGAAGTTGAAATCCTCGGCGTTTTTGGCAAAGCTACTTGACCTTAATATCATCCAATGATAGATGAGACAGGCATGGATTTCCAAGAATTGATAATGAATCTACAGGAATTCTGGTCGCGTTACGGATGTATGATCGTCCAGCCGTATGATCTGGAGGTCGGTGCAGGGACTTTCAATCCGGCAACATTTTTACGTTCTCTCGGGCCAGATCCCTGGAATGTGGCATATGTAGAGCCTTCGAGAAGGCCCACTGACGGGCGATACGGCGAAAACCCGAACAGGCTTCAGCACTACTACCAGTACCAGGTGATACTCAAGCCGTCCCCCATAGATGTACAGGAGGTCTATCTGGAAAGCCTCAAGAGGCTTGGGCTGGACACAATGGAGCACGACATACGTTTTGTCGAGGACGACTGGGAATCTCCTACTCTGGGGGCATGGGGACTTGGCTGGGAGGTCTGGCTCGACGGCATGGAGATAACCCAGTTTACCTATTTTCAGCAGGTAGGAGGGGTCGAGCTCGATCCTGTCTGTACGGAGATAACCTATGGTCTCGAGAGGATAGCCATGTATCTTCAGAATGCAAATTCTGTCTACGACATACAATGGAAGGGCTTCACCAAATACCGCGATGTGCATCATGCATCAGAGGTTCAGTGGTCGAAGTACAACTTTGAACATGCACATATTCCGACCCTGCTGGAACTATTCGGCCTCTATGAGGAAGAGGGAAAAAGGATAGCGGATAAGGGATTGTGCCTGCCCGTATATGATATGTGCCTGAAGTGTTCTCATATCTTTAATTTGCTCGATGCCCGTAATGCCATCAGTACAACAGAGAGGCAGTCGTATATAGCCAGGGTCAGAGAGTTGGCAAAGACCTCTGCAAGGTTATATCTTGAAGACGCTAAAGGTAAAGACGAGGAGATATGATGGGAAGATCTCTGCTTTTTGAAATAGGAACCGAGGAGATACCCCATAGTTTTATAGCGCCTGCATTGCAGTTTATGGAAAAATGGATCTCTGATAGGTTCATGTCGGTGAACCTGGAATACCAGGACATAGAGGTCTTCGGTACACCAAGGAGGTTGGCGATAAAGGTCTCCAAGGTGGCTGATTCATTGCCTGATACCATAGATACAAGGATGGGCCCGGCAAAGGCCGTCTCTTTCGACGATCAGGGGGTTCCTACAAAGGCTGCGCTCGGATTTGCACGTTCAGCAGGCGTGGATATCGCCGATGTCTCTATAAAGGAAACACCTAAGGGTGAGTATCTTTGTGTGACCAAGACCATCCCTGGACGGACGTCTGAAGATTATATACCTAATGTCCTTCAGGAAATGATATCTAAGATCCCGTTTTCCAAGTCAATGAGGTGGTCTAATCCGGGGGTGAGGTTTGCAAGGCCTGTTCACTGGATTGTTGCCCTGTTCGGTGAGGAAAAGCTGCCGGTGCGATTCGGAGATGTGAAGGCCGGTTCCACCACCTATGGCAACAGGTTCATGTCCAACTGCCCCCTGGAGATTACAAACCCCGATGTATATGAAGATCTTCTGGAGGCACATTATGTCATCCCACGCATAGAAAAGAGGATGGACATTATCTGGGATACGATAACCAGGAAGGCCTTCAGCCTCAAGGCGCAGGTCAAGGATAAAGACCTGTTGAAAGAGGTTGCCAATCTCTTAGAATATCCGCATGTTATTGAAGGGGTATATGACGAGGGCTTTCTTGAGTTGCCGAAAGAGGTCCTTGTTACTGTAATGAAGCACCATCAGCGGTTTTTCCCCATGTACGACCTTGAGAACGAAGACGTGTTGAGGCCGTATTTTTTTGGGGTAAGTAATATCATTCCAAAGGAAGATTCCGTTGTAAGGACTGGTTATGAAAGGGTTCTGAGGGCAAGGCTGGAGGATGCAAAATACTTTTTTGTAGAGGATTCAAGAGTGCCTCTGGAGGATTATGCCGAAAGGCTCAAGGATGTGATTTTTCATAAAGACCTTGGGACAAGTTTTGAAAAGGTTGAACGCTTCAGCCACACCGCTCTTTACCTTGCAGAATATCTTGCCACGGGCAAGAAAGACATAGTCAAGCAGGCAGCCTATCTCAGCAAGGCGGACCTCAACAGCCTCATGGTCTATGAGCTTCCCGAGCTGCAGGGGATAATGGGCAGGGAGTACGCCCTTCGCCAGGGATATGACCCGGAGGTGGCTCAGGCGATATACGAGCACTACCTGCCGTCTTCAGCAGAAGATGATCTGCCAGTGGGCATAATCGGCGATCTGATAGGTATTGCAGACAGGATAGATACCATATGCGGGTGTTTCGGGATAGGCATGGTCCCGACCGGGACGTCCGATCCTTATGCGCTGAGGCGGCAGACCATAGCGATAGAGAATATATTGCTGGGAAAGGGTTACAGGCTTTCCATATCCGATCTTATCGATCAGGCCATTTCTCTGCTTTCTTCAAGACTGAAAAGGCCGGGCCCCGAGGTAAGGAATGAGGTGCTGTCATTCTTTAGATCGCGGTTTGTAGGCATCTTGCAGGCAAGAGAGATATCCGGAGATGTGATTGATGCGGTTCTGCCCGGTTTTGACGATCCCGTGGACACCTTTATGAGGGCCAAGGCCATTATGAGTGTAAAGCACGAGAAATGGTTCGAGTCCCTGTGCACGGCATCAAAGAGGGTAGAGAACATCATCAAAAAGTCGGATGTGAATGTGGATATCTCGGAAGAGCTTTTCGAACAGGACGAGGAAAAGGACCTGTACAAGACATATAAAGACATGGAACAGGCGTTCATAAGCTATGCGAGCAAGGGGGAATACAGCTCCGCCCTGAAGCTTATGGCAGGACTCAAGGGACCCATAGATGTTTTTTTTGAAAAGGTCCTGGTAATGAGCGAGAGCACTGCTGTAAGGCAAAACCGCATCTGCCTCTTAAAGACGCTTGTGAACCTGTTTGACAGGATAGCCCGGTTTTCACGCATATCTACATGAGACATGAAGAGATCTTTACCGGCTGAGGGCATAAGGCGAAACAAGGAACATCTCAGCAAGGACGACATGAGGGACGCCTTTTCCATCGATGTGGACAGGATCCTTCACTCCCAGGCCTACACCTCGTATATTGATAAGACGCAGGTGTTCTATCTGGTCGGGCACCAGGGTATATCCCACCGAGTGATACACGTGCAGCTTCTCTCCAGGATTGCCAGGACCATAGGCCGTAAGCTGGGGCTCAATGACGATCTTATCGAGGCAATCGCCATAGGGCATGATATCGGCCACCCGCCATTCGGGCATGACGGGGAGCAGTATCTCGATGAACTCTGCAGGGAGTATGGGATAGGGGCCTTCCGTCACAATATTCAGGCGATCCAATCACTTGAAAAGATCGAAAAGGCCGGTGCCGGTCTTAACCTGACATTGCAGGTGCTTGACGGTATTCTCTGTCATAACGGTGAGGTGACCGAGCAGGCGGTATCGCCTCATGGAATAAGCGTTTTTGATGCATTCGACGTCAAGGTGAAAAGCTCCAAAGAGGGGCAAAATCCGCTGCCGTCTACCTTGGAGGGCTGCCTGGTGAGGATAGCCGATACGATAAGCTATATAGGAAGAGATATCGAAGACGCGATATCTCTGGACATAATATCCAGGGAGGATATCCCTGTTCAGGCTTCATCCATCCTGGGCAATACAAACGGAAAGATTGTATATTCACTTGTCGAAGACCTTATAAGGCATTCCGACGGACAGAGGATCGCATACTCTTCAGATGTATTCAGTGCGCTAAAAGAGCTCAAGGGCTTCAATTACAGGAGGATCTACCTGAATGAACGTGTGAAAACGGAATCGACAAAGATTAAGGATATGTATGCCCTGATATTCAGGCGTCTCATGAGGGATGTCCAATCCGGTGCCGGGGTTTCTCCGATCTTTACACGGTTTCTTGATCCTATGGCAAAGGATTATAAAAAAGAGCACTCTCAGGCTGAAATAGTGAGAGACTATATGGCCTCACTCACAGACACCGCGTTCTTGAGACTTTTTAATGAGCTTTTCGTCCCCAGGATGCCGATGTGAAAAAAAGATACCGGCCCGGCAAATAAATATTTACTAGCTCATGAAAGTTCTATACGATTTACCGAACAATGTATGAAATACCATGAACAGGTAGACCAGAGGAGTATATTAATGACCGAAGAATCCAACAACAGCTCAAAACCGGAAGAGACATTCGCTCAATTGTTCGATTCCTACAGCTCTAATGAGAAAAGAAAGGTCCATATCGGGGATAAGATCACGGGAAAGATCATCTCGATAGGCAAGGATACGGTATTTATCGATGCCGGGACAAAGACCGACGGTGTTGTCGAAAAGTCAGAACTTATTGATGATACAGGAGAGTTTCCATATGTGGTAGGCGATGAGCTGGATCTTTTTGTTGTATCCCTGCGCGGTTCAGAGATAGTGTTGTCAAAGGCTATCTCGGGTATAGGGGGGGTAGCAATCCTTCAGGATGCATACGATAACCATATACCGGTTGAGGGTAAGGTCCTTGAGGCGATAAAGGGCGGGCTCGTCGTTGAGGTGCTCAAGAGAAGGGCCTTCTGTCCTGTAAGCCAGATCGATAGGCTATATGTAGAAAGGCCCGAGGAATATGTTGGAAAGACATTTAATTTTATCATTACTGAATTTGTCCAGGAAGGTAAGAATATAGTCGTCTCCAGGCGGATATTGCTTGATCAGGAGGCTCAAAGGGCTAAAGAGGAATTCTATCAGGGGCTTGAATCCGGATCGGTTTATAACGGCAAGGTAACGAGGATTGCCTCTTACGGGGCCTTTGTAGATATAGGCAGCGGTGTGGAGGGGATGGTTCATGTATCAGAGATGAGCTGGTCTCGGATAGGTTCTCCCGAAGAGATACTGGGTATGGGGGAATCCGTAAGGGTAAAGGTCCTAGGCGTAGAACCCGGTGCCGGGACCGGTGAGAAGAAGATCTCCCTCTCTATGAAACAAGTGGATGAAGATCCCTGGAACAGCGTGCAGGGAAGTTTTAAGTACGGCGATAAGCTCAAGGGTAAGGCCACCCGGTGTATGGATTACGGGGTCTTTGTCGAGATAGCGCCCGGCATAGAAGGCCTGGTTCACATCAGTGAGATGAGCTATACAAAGCGCGTGATAAAGCCCATGGATATGGTAGAGCCCGGAGAAATGGTCGATGTTATGGTTAAGGAGATCGATCCCGATCGTAAAAGGATATCATTGAGCATGAAGGACGCCGAAGGAGATCCGTGGATCGCTGTTAAAGATAGGTATCAGGCAGGAAAGGTCATAGAAGGCGTTGTGGAAAAAAAGGAGAGGTTCGGATATTTTGTCGTGCTTGAACCCGGTATAACCGGCCTGCTGCCGAAATCAAAGATGAATAATTACTATGATCCCTCCATATTGGAAAAGAAAAAAGAGGGTGATGCGATAACCGTAACCATCGAAGAGATCGATATGGAAAAGAAAAAGATCACGCTTGCCCCGGGCGACTCTCAGGATGAAGACAACTGGGGGACATTTACCAAGGATACATCCCAGCCCATGAGTTCTCTGGGTGAAAAGCTTAAGCAGGCAATGCAAAAGAAGGATAAAAAGAGTTAGGCAATTCACGGCAGGTTGATCGCGTGCCGGTTCGATGCCGGCACCGAATCATACATGTGCAATCTTCAAATGTAGCTTTAATAACAATCAAAGAATTTTAGGTGTTTATGAAAGAGACAGGAAAGCAACTTGTTGTAGCTATCATAGTCGTACCCATAATTATCATAGGTGTGGTTTTCCTCTTGAGGAGAACACCGGAGCCGGTTTATACGGTGCCAAGGCACATAGAGTATTCATTTACCATCCAGAATAAAACCAACCATGTTGTTAAGGGCGCTTGTTTTCGTACATATGCACCGGTGAAGCAGACCTCGTCACAGCTTTGTCAAAAGGTAGAGAGTTCGTATCCATTTGAGCTGATACCCGATGTATGCGGCAACCAGGTGCTTCAGTTTTCCTTTGCCGAGTTTCCGCCGTTTTCCAAGAAGATCATATCCATCAGGGCGGATCTTTTGCTTGCAGAGGTTCCTAACAGGTCAAGCCTTGACAATGAGGGGGCCTACCTTATCAGCGAGCAATATATAGAGTCGGACAATACGGAGATAATAAAAAAGGCCCGGGAGCTGAAGACGTCCGTTGTAAAACAGACGGCAAAGGGCATTTTTGACTGGGTTGCGGGCCATATAGAATATACGGGTTATATAGAAAATGAAAGAGGTGCGCTCTATGCATACACGGAGAAAAGGGGGGACTGCACCGAATACATGTACCTGTTCGCAGCGCTATGCAGGGCGGACGAGATACCTGCCCGATGTGTAGGTGGTTATATATGCAGTGAAAATACTATACTGAGGCCAAGCGGATATCATAACTGGGCCGAGATATACGAAGATGGTGCCTGGAAGATAGCAGACGTCCAGAACAGGATATATCAAATCAACTATGAGGATTATATTGCAATGAGGATGATCAGCGGTGCTTCGAACAATCCAATCATGAGTTTCAGCAGATTCAGGCTCGATGGGGAAGGCTTGAAGGTCCAAATGAATTAAGGGGGTCGGGAAGGAAAGGAAATGGGTAATTTTTTTCCCAAAATCATTACTTTTATTCCTATTTATTCCTATTTATTCCTATTTATGAAACCCTGTCGGAATGGGCATTGACATGAATCAAATCTTTCAATAAGCTTCAACCTATTGTATTTATATAATGTATTTATATTTTATCTGACATTTTATATTATGGCACCCATTCAGTAACTAAAGGCATATTTATTGCATTCCTGGTCACAGGTGAATACGGCAGGCTATGCCCATATTGCCGCCTTTAATATTTTGAAAGGGCATCGTAGCTCTTTAAAATGCATTATTTTCCATGGAGGTTAAATTGGAAAGAACAACAAATAACAAAAAAGAATCCGTATGTATTGAATGCATTATCCGTGCATTTCTTTTCTTAGTCATATCTATTATACCCAATATCTCATACGCTGCAGATGACTCCCTGTGTGCCCGTGTAAAGCTTGAGATCAAGCAGGAGCTGACCCTGGAGAGGCAGGCCTTTGATGCACACATGCGGATAAATAACGGACTCTCGCATATAACCCTTGAGGACATTGGGGTAGATGTAAGCTTTGCCGATGAAGAGGGCAGCCCCGTGCTTGCCGGTTCAGACCCTGATAATACCGATGCATTGTTTTATATACGTATCGATACCATGGATAATATCGAAAACGTTGATGGCGCGGGCACTGTTCCTCCCTCGTCCTCGGCGGATATACACTGGCTGATCATCCCGGCCCCGGGCGCATCCAACGGCGTGCCGCAGGGAACGCTCTACTATGTAGGCGCGACATTGACATATACCATAGGCGGTGAAGAGCATGTAACGGAAGTCACCCCTGATTATATATTCGTCAAGCCAATGCCCGAACTCACCCTTGATTATTTCATACCAAGTGATGTCTATGGCGATGATGCTTTCACTACTGAGGTCGAGCCCGCGATACCATTTTACCTTGGGGTGAGGGTTGGCAACAACGGGACAGGTGTTGCCAAGGCATTGAAGATAGACTCTGCGCAGCCGAAGATAATCGAAAACGATCTCGGGCTGCTCATAAATTTCGCTATAGAAGGATGCGAGGTAAACGGCCAGCCCGCCTCCACGAGCCTGCTGGCGGACTTCGGGGATATCGATCCCGGAACAGCAGGTATTGCACGCTGGATAATGACCTGCACCCTATCGGGAGAGTTTGTAGAGTTCACCGCGGAATATTCTCACTCCGACGAACTCGGAGGGGAGCTGACCTCTTTGCTTAAGGAGACGAATACACATTTTCTTATCCATGATGTGCTTGCCGATGTGTCAGGAAAAGATAACATCCGTGACTTCCTTGCAAAAGATGGAGATGTATGCCGATTGTACGAATCGGAGAATATAGACACGAACGTAACCGACCAGTCCTCGTCTTCATCCTTGAACGGATCTGGCTATGTCTATACTCTCACCACACCGGTAACCGCCGGATATATGTATGTGAAACTGGCTGACCCGGCGTCAGGCACCAAGGTAATCGATGAGGTGGTGCGTTCGGACGGCAAGTATATCAAGTCAGCCAATGCCTGGCTTTCCAAGGAAAGAGACGAGAATAACGACTGGCTGTATTATATCAACCTCTTCGATGCCAATACGACAAGCACGTACACCGTAAGATTCGAGGACGAGGCACAGCAGCCCCACGCCCCTGTCCTCCAGTTCATACCCGACAGGACCGTTGTTGAAGGCGCACAGGTTTCATTCATAGTCGAGGCATCGGATGCAGACGGTACGATACCTTCCCTGAGCACATCTTCACTGCCCGCGCTTGCATCATTTGATGACGAGGGCACGGGCACGGCAATATTCGACTGGACCCCGTCGGTCGGCCAGGCAGGCATCTATGAGATCACATACACAGCAACCGACGGCGCGCTTGAAGATACACAAAAGGCGAACATACAGGTGATTTCGTCGGGCGATACGGACGGAGACGGCATGGAAGACTCCTGGGAGATGGAGCATTTCGGCACCTTAGACCGTGACGGAACAGGTGATTTCGATGGTGACGGCATAACAGACCTGGACGAGTATCTGAACAACACAGACCCGGTTGTTGCCAATCAGGCCCCGTCGATCCCGGTTATTGTCTCTCCTGCCGTTTCAACAGAGATCACCGCTTTGCAGGCGGATCTTGTCATTGATAACAGCTCAGACCCGGATAACGATCCGCTCACCTACACCTTCGAGCTATACTCTGACGAGGTTTTTGTGAACCTGATCGCCGGTGAGGCCGGTGTAGAGACAACCTCGTGGGCCATACCGTTCGATCTTAATGACAACACACACTATTACTGGAGGGTCCAGGCATCTGACGGTTTTGCATACAGCAACTGGGCATACGGCAGTTTCTTTGTGAACACGGCAAACGACTATCCGGGCGTATTTTTCCCGACCAGCCCTGTAGAGTTCGATACAAGCACCCCTCAGCTTGAGGTGACAAATAGCGTCGATATAGACGGAGACACATTGACCTATGCCTTTGAGGTGTATTCGGACAGCTCTTTGACGACCCTTGTGGTATCTGACGCCAATATACCGCAGGGAACGGAAGGTGCTACCTCTTGGGCGGTGGACACGCCACTATCAAACAACACGGATTATTACTGGAAGGCGATCGCCACGGACGAGCACGGTCTTTCAACCGAGACGGATTCCGCCACGTTCCTAATATATATAGAAAACACCCCGCCGAGTGTCCCGGCGATATCCTTCCCGGAAACAGGTGCTGAAGTAACCGCGCAGGACATAGACCTTACCGTCATCAATGCAACCGATATCGACGAGGATGATATATCGTACTTCTTTGAGATCGATAAGGTCGATACATTTGACAGCGCAGACCTTGTCACCTCGGGAGAGGTCTTAGAGGGAACAACTACGACATCATGGCAGGTAACCGCTCTAGATGACAACACCCTGTACTACTGGAGGGTCAAGGCAAGCGACGGCTTTGCGGACAGCACTTGGGTAACCGGCAGCTTCTTTGTAAACACGGCAAATGACGCCCCTACAACCCCGACACTAAGAAATCCGGCAAACGAGGCATGGGTGGATACGCTTACCCCGATGCTTGAGGTAAACGCGTCGATCGATGCCGACAATGACGGCATCACATATGCTTTTGAAGTATATGCGGATGCGGATATTGCCATGCTGGTAGCCCAGGACCAGGTAGAGGCCGCCTCATGGACCGTCCCTGTAAGCTTGAGCGACAACACCTTCTATTACTGGCGCGCCCGTGCAGTAGACGAACACGGGCTTTCAAGCACGTGGATGAACCTGTCGAGTTTCTTTGTGAACAATGACAATATTGATAATGAACCCTCCATCACCGTGGTCGAACCGTCGCAGGATATATACACTAATGGAAACAGTTTCGAGATAACCTGGACAGATCAGGACCCGGACAGTGATGCCGCTATATCTCTATATTACGATACGGACAGTCTCGGAGAAGACGGGACATTGATCGCCGACGGCATACAGGAAGACCTCGACGGAGAAGGGGATACATATCTCTGGGATATTTCGGCCTTGCCGGACGGCACCTATTATATATATGCAAATATAACCGATGACCATTCATCGGCTTACGGCTATAGTGCGTACAGTATTACCATTGACAGGACGAATCCAACTGTTGAAGCGTCACCAGCGGGCGGGTCGTACGATACTGCTCAGATTATAACACTTGCCTCAGATGAGCCGGGCGAAATATACTACACACTCGATGATACAGATCCGGATATAACCTCCCCGGTTTATACCGGACCAATCACTGTTGACGCAAATGTCACCCTTAAATTCATGTCAGTGGATTCAGCCGGTAACACAAGTGATATCGGCTCAGAGACATATACGATCTCCATCGTGCCTCAGGATATTGAAGTAACAGTCCTGTCTGATCCCGGCGTGGCGCTTTCTGATGTTAGGGTATATGCATTTTCAGGCAGCGGTGTTTATGCCGGGTTGAATGTATTGTCCGATACCGACGGCAAAGCTGTCTTTAATCATGAGTCTTTTGACGATGGTGAGTATAAATTCAGGGTAGACTATCTCGGCTCTCATTTCTGGAGTGAAACGATAACCTTCCCTGCCGCAAATACCGCAGAAGTCCTTATAGACCACGAGACCGTAGATATTGCAGTTAACACCCCGGGTGGCCCGCAACAGGGTGTTCTGGTCTATGTCTTCTCAGACGCGGGTGCATATATGGGTTTCAACGCACAGACAGATGAAACAGGTGTTGCCTCGTTCGAACTTCCCGAAGGTATGAACTTCATGTTCAGGGCCGATTATATGGGCACTCAATACTGGAGTGACGCCGGCACTGTTACATCAGGCGAAGTTAACAGCATAACGGTCGATACAGGCGGCGGTATGCTGCAGGTCAACGTAATCAAGGGCCTTGATGAGCCCATGAGCGGCCTGAATGTATACATCTTCAGTTCAGCAGGTGCTTATCGCGGGTTATACGGCACTACAGATGAATCCGGCCTCAAAGGTTTCTATGTGCCCGAAGCCTCATACAAGGTTAGGGTGGATTATCAGGGCGCGTTTTTCTGGAGTGAATCGGTTACGGTAATAGATGATACAAACATAGAGGTGATGATCCCTCACCAGGATGTTGAAATAGCTGTAGAGGGTATGTTCCAGGGTGAATCTGTACCTATGGAAGGCCTTACCGTATATCTTTTCAGCGATACAGGTGCATATAGGGGCATTAGTGCCCAGACCGATGCAACCGGCCGGGCCACATTCAATCTGCCCGAACTGGCATACAAGGTGCGTGCCTATTATAAGAGACAGCATTACTGGAGTGATGTCTTCACATGGCAGAATACCACGGTGGAGATACCGATGGCCGATGCAGAGGTCATGGTCAGCGGTGCAGGGCTTCCGCTTTCCGATGTCTATGTATATGTGTTTTCTGAATCAGATGCCTATATGGGCCTTGCTTTACCAACCGATAGTGAAGGCAAGGTTGTTTTCCGTCTTCCCGAAGGGGTATATAAATTCAGGGCGGATTATCAGGGTACCCAGTATTGGAGCACCGAATCATCGATACAGGCCCATGCCGTGACCCCGGTTGCCGTATCAACAGGCGGAGGTACCTTCAATTTTAGCGTATTAAAAGATGCAGGAGTTCCGCTTACAGGCGTCAACTGTTATGTGTTTAACGACCAGGATAACTATCTCGGCATGTCGGGTGCAACCGACAGCAACGGCGAGGTCAGTTTCAATTTCTCTGACGGTCTGTACAAGTTCCGTGTAGACTATATGGGTACACATTTCTGGAGTGATGTATTGACCGTGCCTGACATGCTTTCTGCTGAAATGCTCATAGCTCATGAAACAGTCGATGTACTGGTAGAGACTTCGCAGGGGCCTGTAGAAGGGGTCATGGTCTATCTATTCTCTGAGAGCAGCAGCTATCTGAATATGAATGGCCTGACCGACGCCAATGGTATTGTATCATTTGACCTGCCTGTGGGTATGAACTTCATGTTCAGGGCTGATTACATGGGTAATCTATACTGGAGCGATATCAACACCATCACTCTCGGCGGTACCAATAATATAGATGTAGATACCGGCGGAGGATTGTTGCAGGTTGATGTGAAAAAGGGTGCGGGCTTACCCATGGAGGGTATTAATGTATATCTGTTCAGCCCGGAAGGTGCCTACAGGGGTATGTGCCATGTCACCGATGCTGACGGACGTGTCGTGTTCGGCGTTCCGGAGGCAGGCTACAAGGTGCGGGTCGACTACCAGGGTGAATTTTTCTGGAGCGAACCTGTAACAGTGCTGACCGACACCACCATAGAGGTTGTAATACCGCATCAGGATGTTGAAATAACTGCCGAAGGTTTGTACCAGGGTTCATCTGAGCCCATGGAAGGGCTTGGTGTATATCTGTTCAGCGAATCCGGCGTGTACAAGGGGCAGTATGCCGTAACAGATGCAAACGGGCATGTCATATTCAATGTGCCCGATCTTCCGTACAAGGTCCGAGTGGATTATCTGGGCAAATTCTACTGGAGCGATGTCTTCACTTGGCAGGATATAACGGTGGATATCCCGATGGCCGATGCAGAGGTTTGGGTCAGCGGAGCGGGATTGCCCCATGAAGATATCGCTGTGTATGTATTTTCCGCATCGAATGTATACCAGGGCTTCTATGACGTCACAGACAGCTCCGGCAGGGTGCTGTTCCATCTGCCGCAGGGTGCATATACATTCAGGGCCGACCATCAGGGATTCCATTATTGGAGCGACGAGGCTTCCATTGCTGCAGACATTGTAAACCCTGTATCCATATCCACCGGCGGCGGCACTGTAAGCATGTCGGTTTTTAAGGGTGTCGATGAACCGCTGACCGGAGTCAACTGTTATGTCTTCAATTCACAGGGTGCATATCTAGGCCTCAATGGTGTTGCAGATACAGATGGCAGGGTAAGCTTCGATCTATCCGACGGATCCTACAAGTTCCGTGTAGATTATATGGGCGCTCAGTTCTGGAGCGATGTGTTTACAGTACCTGATGTATTATCCGCAGGGGTGCTCATTGATCATGAAACAGCAGAAGTCATGGTCGAAACCCCGGGCGGTCCTGTTGAGGGGCTTAATGTTTATGCATTTTCCGAGACCGGTTCTTATCTGGGCATTAACGCTCAAACAGATGCCGCAGGCATTGTGTCGTTCGACCTGCCGTCTTCCATGAGCTTTTTATTCAGGGCGGACTATATGGGTAATCTATACTGGAGTGATCTGACCCAAGTGATTGCAGATGGAGTCAACCAAGTTGAAATCATAACAGGCGGCGGTCTTTTAGAGGTTACGGTTCAAAAGGAAACCGGATTGCCGCTGTCCGGCCTTCGCACATATCTCTTCAGCGAATCGGGAAAATATCTCGGTAAATATGGAGATACCGATATGACAGGGATTGTACGGTTCAATGTGCCCGAGGCATCCTATAAGGTGAGGGTGGATTATCAGGGAGCGCATTTCTGGAGCGATCCGGTTACCGTATCTGCAGACACTTCAACACAGGTCGATATCCCGCACCAGGATATTCAGATCACAGTACAGGGCTCCTACGAGGGCATTTTGGAACCCATGGAAGGCCTGACCCTGTATCTGTTCAGCGATACCGGCGCATACAAGGGTATTTCAGCCCGGACAGATGCGGATGGACGGGTGGTATTCAACCTGCCGGACCTCGCCTACAAGGTGCGTACGGATTATCTCGGGGCGCAATATTTCTCTGAAGTATTCCAGTCACAGGATGCGACAGTAACCATAAACAAAGGTGTTGCCGGTTTGCAGGTGCAGAGGGCAGGCAGTGCGATAAGCGGAGCAGACGTCTACCTGTTCAGCGAGACAGATAAATATCTCGGGGTCCATAAACAGACAGACGCGGAAGGATTTGCACTATTCATGATCCCTGCAGGTACATACAAGTTCCGCGTGGACCAAGGCGGCAATCAAAACTGGACTGAAGCAACAAACATCTTACCGGATATGGAAAACAATATCCCGGTAGAGCTGCCATGATAGAGGTGATTTAAGATAATGGATAAGGGCATTAAAGAACACGCGTGTTTGAAACAATAGGTATTTGATAGGGGGTATTCCCGTATTTTGAGTTTTTACATGGGCTTATAAACAAACCTGTGTGTGCAAGGGGGCATGTTTATTTTGAAAACAAAGAGATTTACCCGTATAGAGGGAAGATAGAGTCATGGAATCTGTAAGGAACGAAGCAATCTTCGAGGAATTAACCCGGTCAAGATCAAGAATATCCTATAAAACAGATCAATGTATAGCCTCAAGATTATTCATAATTCCTCTCCACCACTGCCATAACACCCCGTCCTGCCATGACATCCCACTATGCCATAACACCCCAACCTGCCATAACACCCCACTATGCCATGACACCCCAACCTGTCATGACACCCCGCTTTGTCATGACACCCCTCTCTGTCATGTCGACCGAAGGGAGACATCTTATATGAAGACATACTACGTATCCCCAATGAAAAACTGGAACAATAGATTTCTATACACAGGAATGAACAACGACCTAAAACATAGAGTCCATGAGCACAAAAACAAACTCGTCAAAGGCTTTACCGAAAAATACAATATAGACAAGCTGGTCAATTTTGAAGAAACAAACGACTTATACACGGCACTTGAAAGGGAGAAAGAGATAAAAAAGTGTAGAAGGGGAAAAAAGAACTTACTTGTAATAAAAGCAAACCCGCAATGGGAGGATTTGTGGAAGACATTATAACATCTATGTGTTTGAAGCCCAAAAAACTTATACCGGTGCTAACTGCAAAAGTCTGTAAAAATGTCATGTGTCGTTTAGACAGAAGGAGAAAAATGTGGGCCCAACACAATAGGCAACGAAGCGCAGCCAAAAACCCCCATAATGTTGAAATATTAAAGATCCCTCACTTCGTTCGGGATGACAACCCGGCGACCTATACAACTTCCACACCATGCAAATACAAATATAAAGGCACTATATCGCCATTTTTTGCAATATCATACCTGTCTGTTCCCTCGACTACTACTATCAATCCGACCCGCTGTATCACCCCAACCGACATAGTCATTCCAACTCACACAGTCACCCCAATCGGCACTGTCAACCCAACTGACACAGTCATCCCAACTCACACGGTCATCCCGACCGGCACTGTCACCCCGACCGACATAGTCATTCCAACTCACACAGTCACCCCAATCGGCACTGTCATCCCAACCGACACAGTCATCCCGACCGGCACTGTCATTTCGACCAAAGGGAGAAATCTTCCTCCCCGCACCGACACGTCGACATCACCTATCATACCGTCTATAAACGTTATTTCGCCCTCTACTGTCACATCGACCATAAAACACAAGATCTCTCACTACGTTCGAGATGACAATCCGTTGAAATATTTTGCAAGGTTACCATTCAAAGCCAAAAGTATATTCACCCTCCTCTTCATCCTGATCACCCTCATCCACCCACATACAAACGCCCTTTCAGCCGAGCCCGCCGTCACATTGAAACAGATAAACCCTGCGTTTGTAATGACTGCGGAGACCCTTCAACGGACACACAAACAGAACAAGTCCGTTACATTGCTTGACGTGCGGCCTGAACAAGACTTTAACCTTCTGCACATACCGGGCTCAATGAACATACCTCTCCACTTCATCAAGACAAAGACTTTCCTCAAGGATAGTCCCATAGTCATAATCGAAAAAGGGGTACAATACGCCCGGATCGAGCAGGAGTGTGAGACGCTCAAAAAAGCCGGGTTCAAGGTCTCCATCCTCCAGGGAGGTCTGAATTACTGGGTGCTCTCAGGAGGAGTGGTCCAGGGCGATCTGTGGGCAAAACAAAGCCTGAACATGGTCACTTCGGTTGAGTACTATCAGGAGAAGAACTATGACCACTGGCTGATAATAGATGTCGGGGAAAAAGCCACAGCAAAAGACATCATGCCGGAAGCAGTCCATCTTAAACTCCCGAAGGACCGGAATAAGGCGACAAGCCTGTTTGCACAAGAGGCGGGGAAGAAAAATTCAAGATCAACATATGTATTGATAGTCAATGAACAGGGCAGCAAATATGGCAATATAAAGAATATCATAAAGCAAACAAAGCTCAAGAATGTATTCTACCTGGCAGGCGGCGTTTCAGCCTACAGGCAGTACATGAACAACCATGCGCTTACGCTGGCGTCGAAGCAGGAAAGGACAAGGACCATAAGAAAATGCCCGACCTGCGGCACAGGGGTTGAGAATAATGACTGATGATATACTGATGACCACACGAGGACTTGATGTTCCGGAATCTGTATTTTCGACTCCCATTGTCGTGTCAACCAACATACCTGTCACGACAACCTTCTTTCCTCTAATACCAACCGCGCATTCTGTCAAGCAGACCCGCTCTCTTGTCATTTCGACCGAAGGGAGAAATCTTAAATGAAGACATACTACATATACCTCATGACCAACTGGAACAATAAGGTTCTATACACAGGTATGACCAACGACCTAAAACGTAGAGTCTACGAGCACAAGAACAAGCTCGTTAAAGGTTTTACTGAGAAATATAACATTAGCAAGCTGGTCTATTTTGAAGAAACAAACGATGTTTATACCGCACTTACAAGGGAGAAAGAGATAAAGAAGTGGAGAAGGGAAAAAAAGAATCAACTTGTAATAAAAGCAAACCCGCAATGGGAGGATTTGTGCGAGACACTATAAACACCTCTCTCTGTTTGATGCCGGTATTTATTCCATCGCTATATTGGGCAAAATCAACTGCAATATCAAACAACCCCATCATGTCGACGACACATGTCGTGTCGAAAACCGATCATGCCATGTTGACCACGCATACCATGTCGACAAGCGATCATGTTATTTCGACAACCTCTGATGTCATATCGACCTCCACTTTCATGTCGACTAACCCATGTGTCGCAACAACGATTAACCCGTCTATCGCAATGATGACTAACTCGTCTATCGCAACGACCACTAACCCATCTATCGCAATGACGACTAACTCGTATGTCGCAACGACCACTAATCCATCTGTCACAATGACTATTAACCCGTCTGTCGTAACGTCCTCTAAATTGTCTGTCGTAACGATAACCCCAATTGTCATTTCGACCGAAGGGAGAAATCTAATATCCAACTTACAGCAAGAGGGGCATAGGCTTCGATATCTCACACCCGATAAATTTAAGATCTCTCACTGCGTTCGAGATGACAATTCTTTAAGACTTTTTAGAAAATCTTCAGCCATAATCCGTTGCGTCGGATTAAGCCTAAACCCCTACAAAACCATAGGAGATACAAATGAGAACACATTGTAATGCAACTGAAAAAGGTTATGAAATAAAGGGCCGGAACATACCATCAAATTTGATCCGAAACACAGGAAGATTGCCGGTATGGATCTTGTACCTCTGCGTGCTTTGTATCTCGATGGTCTTATCGCCGCTGTCCGCCCAGGCCGAGACATTCAGAAAGCCCATAACCATAAACCATGAGCAGGTCTCCTATGACGGGCCGTTTCAGATGTTTGTGAACATTGAAAACGATTATGATATTGGGGCAAGGATTATAGACAATTCTTCGGGTAATGATATATATTTTACAGATAGTAATGATGTAATTATTCCTTTCGAAAAAACCGTATTTCAATTTACATCTTTTTATAATTGGAAATGGCAGGGATGGGTCAGAATACCCGCGATCTCGTCTACAGAGGACACCTTGATATATATAAATTATGGTGGAGAAGCTGTAGATCTTTCAAATAGTGCAAATACATTCCCTTTTAGTGACGGTTTTGTTGGTGTTTATCATCTCGCAGGCTCTCTTGCGGATGCCTCCGGGCAAAGACCGGACGGTATACAGGTTGGCGCCAGTGTGAGCCAGAGCAACTCACCCTTTGGAGGTTCTTATCTACTGGCAAATGGGTCATATTTGAATTTTGGTCAGGGTACGGTCAAGGATCTATTTGATCCCAGTGCTAATTTCACAATAACAGTATGGGCATTGCCTAAGCAATATTATAACGAGGGTATGTGGTTTTTATGTAAGCCAAATATTACACATTCATACCCTTATTATCAGTTTTTTGCTTACATCAGTTATTCAAATTACCGGATTTCTACTACACTCTATCAGAGCAGTGCCTACAGCTCTTATCTATCCATAGGTTCAAACACAGTATTCCCAATAGATAAATGGCATCGTATGTGTATCAAGAAAACAGGTAATACAGAACTTGGAATAGGTTCAGACAGCATGTCTGACTATGTGAGGGACACATCTACTAATGGAACGTATAATGGTAATCATAACTCGGATTTTTGTGTTGGAAACGACCCTGCTTATGCAGGGACGAGTTCGAATCCTTCAAGGCATTATTCCTATCATGGGGGTGTATGTGATCTATGGTTTCGCAACTCAATAGTTAGCAACGAACAATTAAGCACTGAATGGAATAATCAGAACAACCCCAATGTTTTTTATTTATTGGGAAGCGAGGAAGGAGGCATAACAGATCAATCAGATCTTGTAGCAACAAATTTGACATATCTACCGGAAGGTGTGATTGCGAATGGTCAGGAAATATCATTAAATGCAACTATTCAAAACATAGGTGTAATTGATACGCAAAGCGGCTTTATGGTTGATTTTTTGATTGATGGTCAGAATATCGGCACAAGGCAGGTAGAGTCTGTTCTCTCCGTTAATGATATCGTTCAGGTAGATCATACCTGGACTGCCACATCCGGAGATCATTCAATAATGGTAATTGCAGATAGTGCAGCATCAATAACAGAGAATTTTGAAGGTAATAACATTAAAACATTAAACTTAAATATAAATGATCTTACGGCACCAGTGCTCGTAAGCACAACACCTACAAATGGTGCCATATTAACAGAGGTAAATCAGATCGGGTTTGTTCTTTCAGACCAATACACACCTATTGATTCCACATCAGTTATATCAAGTGTCGTTGTGTCAAATAGTCAGAACCAAACAATAGAAGGAATTGTAACTGAAAACAATAATCAGGTTACCTTTTCTCCAGATATATCCACACTACCTGAAGATACCTATGATGTATCCTTTACCGCAGCAGATATCTATGGGAATTCACAAGCATATAATTTTTCATTTTCAGTAGACGCAGTGACATATGTAGGTGGAACGATCACGACGGACACGACGTGGACGAAGTTGGGTGGACCGTATGTAGTCACGAGCAATTTGACGGTGAATTCGGGAGTAACGCTGACGATCGAGCCTGGTACTATAGTGAAGTTCAACATGTATCGTTACATGACGGTTAACGGAACGCTTATAGCGGATGGATTGCCTGATGAGCGTATATATTTCACCTCGATACTTCATGATGTTGGTGGTGACACGAACGGAGATGGTAGTACTACGAGTCCTGCGCGAGGCAACTGGTATGGAATTGTATTCAACTCATCGAGTATCAACAATGTATTGGATTATATAAGGTTATATCATGCAGGCTATAGTT
>Ga0272441_10000442_pt1 | contig 95240 bp, 80 predicted proteins | sample SSMProp6N_FD_193582 | JGI IMG/M metagenome (GOLD analysis project Ga0272441, IMG submission 193582) | Marine sediment archaeal communities from Little Sippewissett salt marsh, Falmouth, MA, United States - SSM-Prop-6N | ecosystem: Environmental > Aquatic > Marine > Wetlands > Sediment ... | reverse complement strand
TTTTAGCATCGGCATACTGGATCCAGGCTATAGTCAGTTGCCTAAGATTATTTAAGCACACAGATCGTTTTCCCATTTCTCTGACTCGAGTTAGTGCAGGCATGAGAATACCCATCAGCAGTGCAATGATCGCAATAACCACCAGCAGTTCGATCAATGTGAATCCACGGGACTTTTTCAAAGTTGTTTTATCTGGTTTGGATATCATTTTTTTCTCCTTCAATATTTAAGTGTGACAGAGAGTTTCTCGTTCAACTCATTTTAAGTTTACTCTCTATTGCGGATGTTTTAAAAAGATTAACCCAAATGGCCCAAAAGAGAGTATGTATCGATAATCGCTTGCTCATTATCTCTTTGGTATGCCATAAGTTATGTAAATAACTGATTTATTCTAACTCCTCTTTAATTTAAAGGCAAAAAAGAAGCTAAATCCACACACGAAACCTTAATTCTATCATTATTGCCGATTATTGCAAAGTAAAAAATACGCCATTTTGCATTGTTTTTTCGCCAAATTGTGAATTTAGATCCGGAATTTGCATAAATTTTTTAATTCAAAATCTGCATAGGCTTAATAAGACGATAAAGAGAGATTTATCTTAAAGCTTCTATAGCTCTTTTAATGCGTTGATTACGGATGGTGTGGTGATACTTAAACGGCAATAAACAGATAAGAATGCGTAATACGGGGGAAATTATCCGGTTGATAGTACAAGATAAGACAGAAATATGCATTATGTTCCCGGATTTTGAGGTTCCGGGGGAATATTGTGTATGAGAAGGGATTAATACACCCCCAAAACAGGATTTCTATTGAATTTAGTTGATAAATTGTTATATTTAATGCTGTAGGTCAGTAACTAAATTTTAGATTTGATGGTGAATTATGAAAAAGCAAAGGTTTTTTAAGGCGTTTACTCTAATCGAATTACTTGTGGTAATTGCGATTATTGCGTTATTAATGGGCATACTCATGCCCGCACTTCAAAAAGTTAAAGAGCAGGCCCAGGAGATTACATGCCGGAGTAACCTGCGTCAATACGGCGTTGCTATGTACATGTATTTGGATGATAATGAAGGCCGTTTTCCGGATCCTACAACCTGTATGGTCGCTAACCAGGAGCCGGTATCAGGTTACCAACGTTACTGCCGCTGGCATGATCCACGTTTTCCTGCAGACGGTCCGCTATGGGAGTATATACCTGCGGAAAAAGTTAATCTTTGTCCGACTTTTAAGGTCTTTTCCAAGCAAATGGGTGCGAGCCATCCTTATCATGACCCAACGATTCCGGTCATCCCGTTTTTTGGTTACGCCATGAACGGTTTTTTGGGCAGGTCAAAAATCGATAATGATCCGGGTGCCCTTAGGCTTTCCAATGTAACGCGATCCCGTGGCAAGGTTTTCGTGTTTTCAGAGGAAAATATGTGGGAGCGAGGTGGGGACAAAAGTGTTCTCAACGACAATGCTTTAATGCCCAATGGCCGAGACTGGTTCGGAACCTTTCACGGCGCAGGTGCTTCGGATCTTGACAGTGGCTCGGTCAATGCCGTATTTTTGGATAACCATGTACAAAAGGTATGGTCCGCTTTTAGAGAGCCCTATACCGATATGCCCGATCTGGAATTTGGTAGAATGGAAAAGTACGGCTGGCCTCACAAGGACCCACCCCCGAATCTTTAACCTCGATTATTTACAGAAAAGCCGCTTCTGCAATTGAATATCACATAACGCAAATAGCCGAAGGGGCAGGCATGCGCTACCTCACAAACCCGATATTCTTCTAATCCATAATCAAGTCTTGTTGATAACTCTTGTTAAGACAATATTTTTTGCGGTATTTATTAGGGCTTAAACCCTTTTCCTTGCGAAAATACCTGGAAAAGTGCGTGATATCGTCGAAATGCAACTCATGAGCGATGTCCATGATAGACATATTGTTATCGTAGAGCATCTGTTCCATTAATCTTACTCGATTTATTTTAATCTCAACGTGTATTGACCTGTTTAAGAGTTTCCGGAAACGTTTTTCCAACACCCGTCGAGATAAAGTTACATTATCGACAACATCCGAGACACATAAATTTTTCTTTATATTCTTTTTTATAAACCGTACTGCTGCGGCAACCTCTTTGTCATCGATAGCAAGAGTATCGGTAGATCGTCTTGTCACCACATGAGTTGGTGTAATAACAATATTATGGGGTGTTTTAAGTTTCCTGGACATGAGTTGATCAAGCAAAATAGCAGCTTCATATCCCGAACTTTCTAAACTGAGAGAGATGCTTGACAGGGGAGGATTACACAAGTCACAGACCAGTTGGTCGTTGTCAACTCCTATAACCGATACTGCCTCGGGGATAGGGATATTTGCTATTTTACATGCTTCAATTACCAATTCGCCGCGATCGTCGTTACAAGCCATTATAGCGAGGGGTTTTGGAAGAGCTTTGATCCAATTTGCTATCTGGGGCAGCTCTTCGGACCATTTCAGCTTTGACTTGGTCAACGATTTATAGGTGTTTATTTTAAAGCCTGATTGCCGAAGCTTTCGTAAAAATCCTTCCTTTCGACTGCGCGACCACCACCAGTCTTCAAATCCGATATATGTAAAATGGCGAAAGCCTCTATTAAGAAAATGCTTTGCCGCCATCTCGCCCACGGCAATATGATCTACGGCTGCATTGGCAATTTTCGGAAAGGTTTCCTGGGAATAAGGAAAGGTGACCGTGGGTATATTCATATCGATGATTTTATCCATATCCGGAGGCTCCCGCATAAGAATCCCATCGGGATTAAGATCCTTTATAATCTGCAGGAGGTTTGTCTTGGCTTTTTTCACTCTGTAGTCCAGGGGGCGATATAGATTCCACATCCCCCGAACTCGAGAGTACCTTGCAATTCCTGACAAAATACCTTGTGTGTATTTACGCGATGGATTAATTAGCAAAACAACTTTGAAAAACTTTGTCATATCGACTCCGGATAATATTATATAAATATTATCAATCGAATGGAAAATATCAACTCTGAAAGTTCATTTTTCTATGTGTGAACTTTTTTTTTGAATTTTCGCCGGTGTAGTTTGCTACGATTTGGCCGGTGCCGAGAAGCTTGTATTTGTATATGACAAGCCCTTCGAGTCCTACAGGGCCGCGGGCGTGGATTTTGTTGGTGCTGATGCCGACCTCGGCTCCGAGCCCGTATCGGAAGCCGTCAGAAAATCGCGTGCTGCAGTTAACCAGGACGTTGGCCGAATCGACAAGCGACATGAACTTCTCCGCCTTGTCTTTATCGGAGGTGACAATAGCGTCGGTGTGTCCCGAACCGAAACGGTTGATATGCTCAATAGCGGCGTCGAGATTATCGACAATTTTTATCGAAAGAATATAGTCGAGGTATTCGGTGCCCCAGTCCTGTTCACCGGCGGTCTCGACGTCGATAATAGCGGCGGTTTTTTCGCAGCCGCGCAATCGGCAGCCGTTTTGTTCCAGTGCGGCTTTGGCTTTCGGCAGAAATTCGGCGGCAATGTCATTGTGGACCAGCAGTGTTTCGGCGGCGTTGCAGACCGCGACATACTGACATTTGGAATCGACGGTGACATCGACGGCCATCTGAACCTCGGCGTCGCTTTCGATGTAAACATGACATATGCCGTCGGCATGGCCGAGAACAGGAATATTGGTGTTGTCCATGATGTAGCGGACGAATTCGTTGGAGCCGCGGGGAATGACCAGGTCGATGTATTCGTCCAATGCGAGCATTGCGGCGACATCTTCGCGGGTCTCCAGGAGCCGGAGCCAGCCGGCCGGCAGAGAAGCCTTTTCACCGGCGGCGGATATAGTCTCGGCAAGGATACGGTTGGTCCTGGCCGCTTCGCTTCCGCCTTTGAGCAGGGCGGCATTGCCGCTCTTGAGGCAAAGCGTGGAAATTTGCACGAGGGCGTCCGGGCGGGATTCGAATACAATTCCGATGACCCCGATTGGGCAGGTGACTTTGTAGAGTTCGAGCCCGGCGTCGAGCTCGGTTGCGGCGATTGTACGTCCGACCGGGTCGTCGAGCGTGATGAGGGTTTCGATGCCGGCGATAGTCTGGGCGATTTTTGACTCACCGAATTTCAGGCGCTTGAGCAGGGGGGCCGCAAGATTATTTTTTTCCGCTTCGGCGAGGTCCTGCTCGTTGGCCGCTATGACGGCGGGGCTCTGCCGCCGAAGTGATTCGGCGATTTCCGCCAGAGCACGATTTTTTATATCGGTTGTTGTCGCAGCTAAATTTATTGAGGCTTTTTTGGCTTCCCGGGCGATTTCTGTAATACTCATTATTTTTTTCCTGTTGACTGTAATTTGTTATCGAGTTAACATAGGATTTTAATAAATGATGCGTAATTTGCAATATGTAAATATTTTGCGGGTGTAGCTTAATGGTAAAGCTCCAGCCTTCCAAGCTGGTCATGTGGGTTCGATTCCCATCACCCGCTTTTTTTCATTTATTGCATTATGCCCCGGCCTATCCTTTTTATTCCACTCGTCAAAAGGTCTGTGATTTGTGATGTAAAATTAACGATAAGGAATTCTTGAAAAAATCGCAATTCTGTGCTATAAACAAGTAGTTTCAATAAATTGATTAAGGGGTAGATCATGGCTGAGAGAATAAATCGCCGTAAATTCATTAAGAACACCCTTGTTGCTACGGCGGCATTGAGCCTGGAGGAAAAAGCCTTGTTTGCAAAACCCGAGGATTCTTCCGAATCCAACGAGAAAAAAGCCGGCAAACCGATGTCGATGGGAAAAATCGGCAATGTGCAGATAAGCAGGCTAATCTGCGGCGGCAATCTTATCAGCGGTTATGCTCATAGCAGGGATTTGATATATGTTTCGCCGCTCTTGAGAAACTATTTTACGGATGAAAAGATCATGGAAACATGGTCGATATGCGAGAAAAACGGGATTAATACCTGTATTATATATGCCAGTGACAAGAAGGCGGTCAAACTTTTCAAGCGGTATAAAGACGAGTTCGGCGGAAAGATGCAGTGGCTCTCACAAACCAAGCCTAATACCCAATATATGGAAAGGTCGGTTGGCGAGGCGTTGGAATACGGGGCGTCGGCGGTTTTCCTTCTGGGTAATATGGGCGACCGCTGGACGTTCGACGGCCGTGTCGATTTGATAGAAAAGTTTGTTAATTGCGTAAAAAAACACGGAGTTCCCGCGGGCGTTGCGTGTCATTCCATACAGACCCCTATTGCGGTGGAAACTGCAGGTATAGATGTCGATTTTTATATGAAGACCATGCACAGTGAAAACTACTGGTCAAGTAAGAAGCCGGAACAGAACAAGCCCGTTATAGATAATTACGATGTCGATAACTACTGGGACATGACACCCAAGCAGACAATCGAATTCATGGGTGAAGTTAAAAAGCCGTGGATAGCATACAAGGTTCTTGCCGCGGGCGCGATACATCCCGGGGACGGATTTAAATATGCATTTGAGAACGGTGCGGATTTTGCCTGTGTAGGGATGTTTGACTGGCAGATAGAAGAGGATGTTGAATTAGCCGATAAGATGATAAAACAATCCGAGAAAAGAAAACGGCCGTGGTGCGGCTGATAGAAAAATTTTGTTTTAAAGCTTTTATTATCGTCGAAATCCAGTAAGGCTTGTCATTTTTGCAACTGGTTTTATATTGTATTTGTAGTATCGTAAAATCTCAGGAAATTAAGGAGAGATATTATGGCTATTTCGATATTAAAAGCTTTTTTCTTTTGGTGCACGTTTATTAACGTGGCGCTGCTGGTTCTCTCGTTCATGTTCTGTGCTTTCGCAGGTGACTGGATTTACCGCATGCACAGCAAATGGTATCCGATCCCCAGGGATGCATTCAACATTGCAATCTATTGTTTCACCGGATTGTTCAAGATATTTGTTATCGTGTTCAGTTTTGTTCCCTGGATTGCTCTTGTGATAGTTGAATGAGCTGAAGCAGCCGGCAATAAGAAAGAGGTGGTTATATGGAAGGGTACGTGGAAGTTTTCACTGCAACGGATATTACGTTTGCATATCTTATGAAATCGAACCTCGAAGCCGCCGGGATTCCGGTACAAATCGACAACGAGAACCTGCAGGGGGCATATTGTCTTGACGGCATGGTTCCGCGTGTGCTCGTTCCTCAGGAGTATGCCGAGCAGGCGAAGCAGATTATAGAAGAGCTTCGGCAGTCTTCGCAGGAAGATATGGAAGATGATGAGCAGGAACTGCAATGATATAAACTATAATTGTAAGATAAAAGGAGCAGCATAATGAAGTTTTCTATCAGGACCTTTTTGTTGTTGGCGGTGTTGGCCTGTATGTGGATATATTGCCCGGATATAACGGCTCGGGACGAGGCACCGGCCGCGGGCCGGGCCCAGGTTGTACCGACGCCGGGACAAATCCCGCCGTTGCCGCCGCGGCTGCCCGAAGGGATACCGGCGTTCCCCGGGGCCTGGGGCGGCGGAATGTTCGCTACCGGCGGCCGGGGTGGAAAGGTCATCGAGGTAACTAATCTCAACGACAGCGGGCCGGGAAGTTTTCGTGAGGCGATTCAGGCCCAGGGGCCGCGAATCGTTGTCTTTCGCGTCGCGGGCATTATTCCGCTGCTGAAAGCGATAAATATAAACAATCCCGATATTACAATCGCGGGTCAATCGGCCCCGGGTGACGGGATTTGCCTGGCCGGCGATTCGGTCAATATTAACACGCACAACGTCATCATGCGTCACCTTCGCGTCCGGCGCGGCAGACCCGAGGGCGGACAGGGCTCGGATAATATCGGCGGCAATCCCGAGGGACAGATAATAGTGGACCATTGCTCGGCCAGCTGGGGTATGGACGAGAACCTCTCGCTCTATCGTTATATGAAACCGATGCCCGACGGCGGACGCATCAAATTACCGACTGAGAATGTCACTGTCCAGTGGTGCATTTCCAGCGAGGCCTTAAATGCCGGCAACCATGCATTCGGTGGTACCTGGGGCGGCAGGGATTCGACGTTCCACCACAACCTGTTCGCATGTAATACCGGCCGCAATCCGTCTATCGGCATGTCGGGCGAATTCGACTATCGAAACAACGTGATTTTCAACTGGGCTCACCGGACAATGGACGGCGGAGACGAAACCTCGATGATGAATGTAATAAATAACTATTACAAGCCAGGTCCGGCGACTAACAGGAACATGCAGAGCACTATCGCCCGGATAGATAAGCGAAATATGTACTCGCCCGGCAACCGGTGGAGACCCGGCAACTGGTACCCCGAAGCGCCGAAACGTCCCGGCAAGTGGTATGTCGCGGGCAATATCGTAGAGGGATTCCCCGAAGTCATCGCTGACAACTGGAAGGGTATGCAGTCAATGGATCATGGACTTCCACCCGAATCGGCCAGGGTAAATACGCCGTTCGAAGCCTGGCCGGTGAACCAACAGACGGCGATGGAGGCTTTTGAGTCGGTTTTGGCAAAAGCCGGCGCGACACTTCCGGTACGCGACGCGGTGGATAAACGCGTCACCGAAATGGTGCGTACCGGCAAGGTTAGCAACGAAGACGGCATCATCAACGACCCGAAGGAAGTCGGTGGTTATCCGGAATATTCCTTTTCGCCGGAACAGGTCCCGGCTGACGCTGACCATGACGGTATGCCCGACGAGTGGGAGAAAAAATACGAGTTAAACCCCGAAGATGCCTCGGACGGCAGTGTCGATTCCGACGGAGACGGATACACCAACGTCGAGGAGTGTCTTAACGGTACAAACCCGCGCGAGAAAATCGATTACACGAATCTCGGAAACAACGTCGATGAAATCAGTTAAGATAATAGAGATGGACTGGATTATTCAGGGAGGCCGGAATTTACTTCCCGTAATTGTTTGAAAGGAGCACAGAATGGATATAACAAAGCGAGTTTTTCTGAATATATGCCTGATAGTACTGATGGTTGGCATTAGTGTGGGAGTGAATGCCCGCGCGTTCGGGAACCCTAACGTGGGTCTTTATCGTGTATTCGAGATACAGATACAGAATGACAAGCCGTACGAGAACAAGTTCGCGGACGTGGATTTGACTGTCACTTATACCTCACCGTCGGGAAAGACCATAGACTTTTGGGGATTTTTTGACGGTGACGGCCGGGGCGGCGGTAATCTTACCAATGGGAACATCTGGAAGCTGCGTTTTATGCCGAATGAGTTGGGCAGCTGGAGCTACACCTATCGTTGGAGTGACGGGACATCCGGCGGTAGTGGAAAATTTTCATGTATCCGGGAAGGCGCCGGCAAAGGAATACTAAAGGCTTACAAAGAGAATCCGCACTGGTTTGCCTACAACGGGACCGAGCCGGTCTGGCTGAAGTCATATTACGAAACCGGTCACGGCGTAATCGCCCAGGATTTCACATGGGTTCTCGAGAATGTTTACGGCAATTTTCTGCAGCATGGTTACAACCACCTGCAGGTAAACTGGCTGCTGTCTCTGTGCTGCTTCAAGCAGTATTATTTAGACGGGCCGGAGCCGGAAACGTTCGACCTGACGCTTTACGAAGAAGGCAAGGCCTCGAGCACTATGAAGCTGAACGTCTGGCACATGATGGAACGGCACCTTGGCTTTTTGAATGATCACGATATCGGCGTGCATATGTTCCTCGGTTTCGAAGGGGCAAGGAACGACGGGCCCGCCTGGGATAAGTTGAGCGAAAGTGAGAAGGATTTTTACGTCCGCTATGTCGTCTCGCGGATTGGGCCGTATGCCAACATCGCCGGCTGGAACTTCGTTTGGGAAGTGCCCGGTGATCGCGAGCAGCATGAGCTGGGTTTGGCGCGCTTGCTGGAAAAATACGATGTGTTCGAGCATCTTCGTACATACGAGGACGAGAATCCGCGCGACAACGAGTACGAACGCCCGGAATATACTTTTGCTGCGGTTGAGAACCATCTGATTGCCGCCCCTTCCAAGGATCTGGAACGGCACTACTGGAAGGAGCCGTGGACGCATCATATGGCGGTAATTCTGAGCTATAAAGGCAAGCCTGTTTATATGTCCGAGGGCAATGCGTTATGGCGGAGATTCTGGCACGAGCGGTCTGGTGCGACTCAGGATGATCTTCGCCGGGCGGCGTGGGCCTGCGTGACCGGTGGCGCGTCTTTCAACTGGAACGGCCATTTGAAGGAATATGAGCTTTGCGCGCACGGGCCGACCGGTCTGCCGTTTAACGAAGAAAATCCCTTTAAGGAATCGGAAAAATATATCGATATTATCGCTCAGGTAATGAATGAGGAAGTGGCATTCTACCGTATGACACCGCATGACAAACTGCTGAAAAAGCACGATGCGATGCGAGTCTGGGTTCTGGCGGAACTGGGCAAACAATATCTCGTGTTCGCAAGCCACGGCGAACCATTCGGGATTATTTTGGCGGCGGGGGATTATATCAATAATATCTGGCTCGATGCCAAGAGCGGCCAAAAAACGAAAGTCGATCCTGTTTCGGTCTCCGGCGAAAATAAAGAGCCGGTCCTGTTTACGCCTCCGAACCGCGATACGGATTGGGTGCTTATCCTGCGAACGGAGAAATGATTTTTGCCGTTTACAACATGTAGAACGACTTGATAGACTTATGTATCAGGCTTATTAAGTTTTTATTAGCGGCTAATATTGTTATTTGAGGGATATCGAATGACAGCATATATTATCGCACGTGTTGAAGTAACCGACCAACAGAGATATAAAAAGTACCTTGAATTAACACCTGAAACGATAGAAAAATATGAGGGGCGGTTCGTTGCCAGAGGAGTCGAAACAATAACGCTCGAAGGGCCCGAGGAAAAGCGGAGAGTCGTTATTCTGGAATTTCCATCGCTTGAGAAGGCCCGGCGGTGGTATAACTCGGATGAATATCAAGCAGTCAGGAAAGTGCGAGCCGAAGCGGCAAAAGGGGAATTGATAGCAATCGAAGGAGTATGAATAGATATTATTTATGCGGCGAATTGTTGTATCATGGATGTCGGAATAGCTGTTTGATCAGACGATAAAAGAAAGGATATATTTGTCTTTAAGAGATTCGCAGCTGTTCTAAAGGAACAAGTCAATCCTGTAGAAACGGGCAGAAAGGAGGCTTGCTATGAGGACGTGGACTATTGTCATGTGTTTTCTATTGACCTGTGTTTCGGGATGCGCCTCGAACGAATCTATGTGTAAAGACCAGAAGGAAGTTCCTCTTTCTCATGTGCCTGTAATAGTGGCAGATGCTGCCCGGCAGGCAGTTGGTAATATCACTTTAACCGAAGCGGCGGTTGAAAAAGAAGGCCGTATGATCTACGTGCTGGAGGGAACGGCAGACGGGAAAGAGTATGAGATTGAAGTTACCGCCGACGGCAAGGTCCTTGAAGTAGAGCAGGGAAGGGATATATGGCTGCGATGATGGTTAGAAAGATTGCCGCATTTGACTATAACAATTAAATTCAGGTTCGGGTATCCATAGGCTCCCGGGAGTATCTTTTCTCTATATGTACGGAATGTTTTCAACATTATCAAAAAAGCCGCAGGGGAAAATTTCCGATTGTGGAAAACCTGCTGCATTTACATAAGCTTTTTTAACGGCATGGATTAGCTTATTTCAACAACAGTCCTATAACAAAATTTTAACAATATTATAGAAAGTTGGGACTAAATCCTTGACAAAGTGGTAGGGAGTGGTAAAATCTCCCACATTGTTATTGTTGAGTGGGACGAATGCCATGCTTTTGTTAACAGGTGAATACCAACACGTTGTGGATAACAAGAGCAGAGTCCTCATCTCGAACAAGCTCAGGAGCCAAATTGATGCCGATGTACACGGCAGCAGTTTTTATCTTGTTCTCGGTGCCAACGGGGTTCTCTGTTTGTATCCGGAGAAGTATTTCGAGCAAATTGCCCTTGCGGTAGCGCCGGGCGCGACCGCTCCCGATGAAGCGGTCGCGTTCGAGCGAATCAGCTTCGCGTTGGCCAACAAGGTCGAATTGGATAACCAGGGCCGGCTGCTTTTGAATGAGAGTTTGCGGAAAAGGGCCGGGCTGAAAGATCAAATTACGTTAATAGGCGTTCGAGACCATATTGAATTATGGAATAGTGAAAACTGGGAGCAATATCTCTCGGACAATATGGCTCAATATCAAAAACAGATGTCGCAGGCAAGGCAGGTTGTCCTGCAGAAAAAGAACGAAGAACTTTAACCGTAGGAATGGAGGCATAATGATAGGAATGGATTCGGACCACTGTCGAGTTGTTGCCGAAAGCCTCAGAGGTCAAAGGGAAGTTGACGATCAGACCTTTTCTTCGCTTACTGTTCTTAGTGAGCGGCTGGAGCGGCTGAGAAAACTCGATGAGGCTTTTGCCGGCGTAACATTTTCGTCCGATGTTAAGCAGCTTCAGAGCCACAGGAGAGCGGCCCCGGTAGTTTAACAGGGCAGTGGATTAACATGGTGAATTACGGTTGGGTGAGCGATTGCAGTTCGCCGGAATAAGAAATCAGAACTGAACTTTTGGTATGAAAATGTGAATGGTTCAATCATCGAGCATATTCCGGTTCTTGCCGAGACATTGATCGAACAGATAAACTTACCGACGGATGCGGTGATGGTCGATGCGACCATAGGACACGGAGGTCATAGTTTTCTGTTCGGGAAGAAATTGAGCAAAAGGGGGATTATCGTCGGTTTTGACCTTGATAACGGTGCTTTGCGGAAGGCCGAAACCAGGTTGGAAGAGCTTTCCTGCGGGAAAATTCTGGTTCATTCGAACTTTTCGCGTATCAGCGATTGCCTTGGCAGACAGGAAATAGAAAAAGTGGATTTTATATTGGCGGATTTGGGTCTTTGCTCGGCTCAGGTGGCCGATGAAAAAATTGGCCTGAGTTTCCAAACAAATATGCCGCTCGATATGAGAATTGACAAAAGATTAAAGAGCACCGCTGCCGATATAGTAAATAGAGAAAACGAAAAAGATTTAGCTGATCTGATTTTTAAATTTGGGCAGGATCGGGCATCGCGGCGAATTGCGCGATTCATCGTGCATGAACGTAGAAAAGAACCGATTGCCACAACCGGTCAACTGGCTGAGATAGTATGCAGGGCGCTGGGAAGAACACGGCGAAAACGAAAAAGCAGGATACATCCGGCAACAAGGACCTTTCAGGCATTGAGAATCGCCGTAAATAACGAGTTGGATAATTTAAAGAAGTTTTTGGATTCGGCTCCGGCCCTGCTGAAAAAACACGGCAAAATCGCCGTTATCAGCTATCACAGCCTGGAAGACAGAATGGTTAAGAATGATTTTAAGATGAATGCAGAGGCCGGTTTTTACAGAATCATCACGAAGAAACCAATATCGCCGAGCCGGGGAGAAATCGCCCAAAACAGGCGAGCAAGAAGTGCCAAGTTAAGAATTGCTGAAAAAAGATAACCGGAATGTGTAGAAAAATTGGAGTTGTATTATGACTTCGGATGCCAAGATTGGATTGCTGTTGGGTTTGGTCTTCATATTTATCATAGCTTTTGTCATCAATGGTCTGCCGCGTTTCCGCAGTGCCATCGGCAGTGAAGAGCAGGCCGTCACTATTGTTGATCCGCGAAGTGATTCACAAGCCATCGGCGAGAGGGAACGGCGGGCACAGGATATATTCGAGTATCAGGAGCAGCTTGCCTCCGAGCCGGCCGGAGATTTCCATACGGTTACACGGGAGCTGTTAAATAATCAAAACATCGGAATCGGATCCTTGGAGCAATCCAACTCGGTTATAGAAGTTGCTCAGGATAATGTAAGTCCTGAGAGCATTCGTTATACGATGCCTTTGACGCAAAATGCATCCGTGACGGAAAATGGTGTACCGGAAGAACCGGCGCATACGACTGAAGTGATTTTACCGGCGGAAAATATCAGGCAGACGCCGGCCCAGAGACCTGAGTCTGTCAGACCAGCCTCGCCTAAGATATATGTTGTTAAGGAAGGCGACGGAAATTTGGCTAACATCGCAAAGAAACATTATGGCAAAGTCGAGGGCAACAGGTTAGTTAACGTTAACCGTATATTCGAGGCCAATCGGGGGGTACTGAGGTCCGCCGATGAAATCTATGTCGGCCAGACACTTGTCATCCCGCCACTGCCGGCTTCGACGCAGGGAGTAACCGATAATCGCAGCGTATTTTCCAACCGGCTTTTTGAAAGAGTGGATTCCGTCGGTGGCCAAAGTGCTGCTGGAAGATGGTATGTCGTTAAGGAAAATGACAGTCTCTGGACAATAGCCGCAGAGCAATTGGGTAACGGCGGCCGATATAATGAAATAAGTAAGCTTAACGCCGATAGAATAGCCGATGAAGACAGGGTCAGTCCGGGTATGCGTCTGCGGCTGCCGGCTCGATAAAGTGTTTTTAAGTGCATAAGTCATAAGTGCATAAGGTGTAAGTTTTTTGCTCCTGTGCTCTTGTGCTCCTATGCTCTTGTGTTCTTGTACAAATCATCATGTATATGTTCGTGTTATCACAATTTCGTTTTCTTTTCGCCGTATTTTGTCTTACGGCGATTTTAATTTTTGCTGTTTATCTTCGCGATGCCAACAACCGCATTGTCTATGAACTTTGCAGATACAGGGCGGATGTTAGCCAGTTAAAACAGGAACTCGGCGCCAAGCAGCTGCAGCTGGAGAGTCTCATTAATCCGGCTGCAATTTCGCAGCGTCTTAACGAATTTAATAGTGACGACTGAAAGTTGAAAAACGCTCGTATTGCCATTTTTTTCCTTATACTTCTTATCGTCTCGTTCGGCCTGCTGGCGGCGAGGTGTTTTTATCTGCAGTATTACAAAAACGACCATTATACCGAACTGTGTCTCACACAACAGAAATCCCTGCAGCTATGGCAGCCGCAGCGAGGCGTTATTCTCGATGCCAAAGGAAGGGTGCTTGCGGCGAGCAACAGGAAAAAAATCATTTTTGCCGAACCGCGGGCCATCGAAGATGTCAAGGAGACATCCAGCGAGCTTGCCCCTATTCTGGATATCGGAGCACATGAAATCTGCCGGAAGATTCTGGAAGGCGGGAATCCCGGCTTTGTGAGAATCAAACAGGACGCCGATGTTTTGCAGTGCAGTGCCGCTGTCAGGATTAAAGGTATCGGGACTCAAACGGACTGGCAGAGAAGCTACCCCACGGGAGGCCTTTTCGGGAATATTATCGGTTTTACCAGCCGTGACAACCGCGGCCTTGAAGGCATCGAGCTTCAATATGATAAAGAGCTGAGCGGTTCCGGGGTTGAGAATGTTTTTTATGCCGATGTTCGCCGTCGTCCTATATGCCTCAAAGAGCAAAACGGTACCTTGGCCGATGGTGTTGGAATAATCATGACCCTTGATGCGACCATCCAGCAGATTGCCAGGGATGAGCTTCAAAAACAGTACAAAGATTTCGAAGCGGAATCTGCCATGGCTATTGTCGCCGAGCCGAAGACCGGGGCGATTTTAGCGATGGTCTCGATTCCCGATTTCGATCCGGGCAACCTTCAATCGTCCGAAGCCGACAGCCGCCGCAACAGGGCCATTACAGATCCGTTCGAGCCGGGCAGTATGATAAAACCGATTGTCGTTGCCATCGCCGTCGATAACGGCACAGTTCGAAAAGATGAAAAAGTATTCTGCGAAAACGGAAACTATTCCGGCAAAGGATTCGGACGGATCAACGAATATCGCAATCATCGGTTCGGCGATTTGAGCATCAGGGAGGTTCTGGTAAAATCAAGCAATATCGGGATGGCCAAGATCGGGCAGAAAATGGGACAGGAGAAACTCTATGACGGGCTGAAGCTCTTCGGATTCGGCGAAAAGGTCGGAATCGAATTGCCCGGCGAGGTCGAAGGTCTGCTTCGGCCGACAAGCCGGTGGAGCAGCTATAGTGTCACGCGAATACCCTACGGTTACGAGCTTAATGTCACCGCGATGCAGATGCTTCAGGCGTATTGTATCCTGGCCAACGGCGGGCGGATGGTTCGTCCTTATCTGGTCAAAGCCGTTGTGGATAATAACGGCGAGATCGCTCAAATCAAACGCCCCGTTCCGCCGGTCGGCTATATCATCAAGCGTGAAGTTGCCGAGTGGATTGTTCAGGACTGCCTGGTCGGAGTGGTCAATGAAAAAAACAACGGGGGGACCGGCTGGAGGGCGAAATTGGATAAATGGCAGGTATTCGGAAAGACAGGCACTGCCAATATCTCCCGGATAGGCCAAAGGGGTTACGAAGATAATTCCAATATCGCCTCGTTTGTCGCCGGAGCACCTGCCGAAGACCCGGCGATTGTTGTTTTTGTCTCCGTTCGCCGGCCGAACGGCAGACTGGGTAAAGGTGACAGCGGCGGGGCCGTTGCCTCACCCGTCGCAGGTAAGATCATCGAAAAAACTCTAACCTACCTTGAAAAGCGGTTTTAAAGTTGAGAGTGACTAAAGTGACTAAAGTGTAAAGTGATAACTTCAGGCACTTTAATTTACTTTTAACTTTAGGCACTTTTAACTTTAGTTCACTTTATTCTGTTAATCCTAAAACGTCCGGATTAATCGGCAATTTGATATCATCATCGGTCCCGGATTCACCGTCCGGCCCGGGACTAAATATTATTTCGTTCTCGACATCAATTATATATTTGTCACTGTAAGCCTTGGCTGTTAAATCCACGTCTTTACCGAGCCGCTTATTGAGGATAATCTGAAAAAGATCGTTTTTTATTTTTATTTTGAGACTTTTTTCCGACATAGACGTGAATGTATCTGGATTCATTATTTTTAGAAGAAGTGAGCCGACCGGATTATAGCAGCGATAAAGAAAGGGCAGCTTTTCATTTTTTTTAGGAAAAGCCGGCTCCTGAAAAGGGTAAAAGGATGGCCAGACCTTAAGCCTTTCTTTTTTTGCGTCATTCGTGACTTCTGCGGCACTTATCAAATCCTCAAAGTGATTCCTATTTATCCGCAGTGTGGAATTTCGTTTAAATACAGGAATAACTTTCATAAAAGTGTTTTCAGGTGCTTGAGAGATACAATACTTCATTGAAAGATATTCTAATAGAAGGGGATTTTTTAGAGATATTTGCTCTTTCGTGAACGGAGTGAAGTGTTCTGCCAGCAGCTTAATTGATTCTTGTGAAGCTTCCGAGGTATTTGCAATAGTATTCGCTGCCTGGATGTTGTTAGATGTTATTATAAGGCAGCATAATTTGACAATCTTTAAACGGGCATTCATACTGAGTTTTCTAAAGACCGAATCCATCTCTATCAACTCAATTGTGAATCTATGAATATCATTTGGCTCGACCTGCAGGTATGCATAGGCGTGGTATATACGAGAAAAGTTTATTAAAGCAACGACATGTAATGGTTCATCAGTAAAGCTCGGTTCATACAAATCTGCGATTTCCGGGAATTTATTTATTTGATGGATAATGCCTCTGACTTTTTCTGTCTTGTCCCATGTCTGCTTTATCATATCTGCGTTTTTATTGATAATATTCGATAGTGCGGAAACCTTCCCTTGTTCTGCAATTTCAGATACTTCATATATAAGGGCACATTCTTCGTCTGATAATAATGGTTCGTATTCGTCATCTTTCAGGTATTTTTCGATAAAGCTATCGGGTAACTTTCTTTGTGATTTCTGTCCTGTAATACTTTCTTCAAGAGCGATAGCATCATTTAAATTTTCAATTTCTTGCCTCGGATCAACAAATAAATATACAAGACTTCTTAACAATTCGTAACTTTCATTGCAATCAGCCGGTGCGGAACGAAGGTCTGCAATTGTATAGTCATTTGGTATCGGCGGGGCGTCAAGACTCCATAACAGGACAAAGCCGAACATAAATAATAAAGAAAGAATCATACCGGCGATTGAGATTGGCCTGCCTTTGAGTTTGCCGTCGCTGTGTTTGATTTTAAAATAGCTGATTATTGCTGTGATAATTGCCGGGATGCCGGTCAGGAGAAAAAAGAACAGGCTGGGCAGCGCCAACACTAAAGAAAGAATCGCCAGTCTGCTGGTTTTTGCCGGCGTCGTTAGCTGTGAAGCGTTTTTATCCGAGAAAGCGAAACTGCAGGATTGGCACGTTTGTGCATCATCCGGATTATTATGTCCACATTTCGGGCATTGCATTTTATCTATATCTGTTCGTTTAATAACACTATATTATAAAAGCTATCAGTCAGGTTTCCACTTAAGGTATTCAATGTCAGTAGTCCTGACGAATTCCACATGCATATCGACAAAAGCGACGTTACAGCCCCATCCCTGGTGATTGCCGGTATTGATGATTTCCGGGCCGCCGACCTGGTTCCATCCGGGATAGGTCTCGAACAGCAGGACGATATCTCCCTGTGTGGAGGTCCCCAGTTTGGCTATATTTTTATTGAGGGCGTAATTACAGGGTCCCTCCGGCGCACCTTTGCACACAAAGCTTTGCGGGGCGACCTCGCAATACTCAATCAGTAAGTCGCACCATTTCTGTGGTGTTGGGTATCGATCATAATCGTATGTATATAACATCATTGCTTTTGAAAGTCCGGAGAGGTTTGTATTGCATACTTTCCTTAATGCAAGCTGTCTTACCCGGGCCAGTGCTGGCATCAGGATCCCCATTAGCAGCGCCGCGACCGGCAGTGCAACGACAGGACCGACAATTCCTGTAATGGCCATGCCGGTACCTTTTAACCGGCCGGCACTGTTATTGATTTTGACCAGGGCCACGATTCCCAGAATAATTGCCGGGATAGTGGTAATCATGCAGGTAAAAATACTCAGGATAGCACAGACGAGTGCTGCAACTGCCAGGCCGCTTGTTTTAGGCATCATTGGTACGGCGGCTGCCGGAGCAGCACCGAATGCGGTGCCGCAATTACCGCAGTATCGTACTTCATCGGGGTTTTCTGTTCCGCATTTCGGGCAGTACATTGCTTGTTCCTTTCAGTTAAATAGTCGATATTTTTGCTACTATCACAGAAAATCCATCTAAGTTTATCTGCGGATTTTTTTAGGATTGCTCCATGTATGCCTTTCTTTGAGCGAATTCCATCAGTAATCGCGTACAATAACAGCATCTTTGCCGACCATGTACCGGTCTGAGCTATTGACCTTGACATTATAAACTGTACCGACATAAGGCATTGCTCTGGTAGTTACGCTTTTGATGGCGATTGAGCCGTTAAGCGTTTTCAGGTTCATGCCGCTTCTGAGCTGTTTTGCCGTTACCCACGCTCCGGATTCGAGCATGAACAGGTGCGATTCAACAACGCTGATGCAATTTCCGCTCTGGAGCATGATATCGCGGCATTCGAATACTCCTTCGTGCATTTCAATTTTTTCAATAGTAGTAGCTGCAATAGCATTGATTATCTGTCCTGCTTTTACATCCGAGATTTTAGCCATTGCACCATTTATCCAGACAGGGGTATTGGCAAGGAAGCATGCTCGGCCTTTTGGCATAATTGGCCTGCCTTCCATATCATTGACAAGATATGAATCTTCCCTGTTTGTAGGCATTGTTTGTGGCGTTGGTAATGTACCCCTTCGGATATCGTTAGTATTGCCCCAATAGGTGTAGATATTGTCATCGTTGACACCGCAAGCGGGAGATTTTGCCTGTTCGACGTGGATATCCACAAACAGCACGTTTTGCGAATCACCCTGGTGTGAAGGCGAATTTCCTAAACTAACCTGTTCTCTGGAGCCGTCAGGATTGTATGCGGCAAAATCAGTTGGTGTTTTATAGGCAGGATCGTACCCTGGTCCTTTAATCCATGGATTCCTGTCCGCGGCCACTGCCAGGTCGGGATCGCTCGATGTTGTCAGGGCGTATGGGCTATACGGCATATGATAGGAATAGCTGCAATGCTCTCGCGGATTGGGACCGAAATCCCAGAAATCGGTATAATCAATATATCCTCCTGGTTCGTCGGAAGGATCATACTCGGTGACTCCAGTGTCGGCCTTACAGACAAATGACCTCGGTGTAACTTCGTAATATTTTACTAAAAGGTAAAAGCTGGATGTGATGGTTGCTTCGCCGCCGGTGTTGTCTGGGGCCATACCATAGGCTAAAAATTGATTCGGAGCTCTATAATCCGCTATTTCGTCGGACCAGACGGTGGTTCTTCCGCCTGCGCGTGGAAATTCATCATCGAAGTCATTTGCATATATCGCCATAGCTTTGCCGATGCCTGAGAGATTCGCGGCGCATACTTCTCGAAAAGCAAGTTGCCTGACTCTGAATAATGCAGGCAATAAAAGTAAGATCAGCAGTACAAATGAGAATACAGGGGCAACGATTCCTGCGACAGCGAGGCCTTTTCCTGTGATTCTTCCGCCGGACTTTTCTATTTTGACCAAAGCGATAATTCCGAGGATAATCGCCGGTATTGCAGTCAGGGCACAGGTGAAAAAGGCGAGAATTCCAAGAATTAACGCCGTAATTGCCAGACCGCTCGTTTTGGGTGTTACAGGTGCGGCAGTTGTCGGCGACGATGTTAATATGGCCCCGCAGGTATTGCAGGATTGAGCGTCGTCGGGATTTTGCGTTCCACATTTCGGACAGTACATAGGCTTTCCTTTCAGGAAAAGAAGGCATAAGTTCATAAGTCATTAGAGCATAAGTGCAAAAGTCACAAGGGCATAAGTTATAAGTGCCTAAAGTTGTATTCGAATTTTTCTTTTTTAATTTCAGCTCACTTTAGTCACTTTAAGTACTTTAGTTCACTTATGCTCCTGTGCTCTTTTTTTTTATGCTAATTTGTACGACTTGTATATAGGGATGTTAATTTGTCCCTTTGTTGTTTGCAAGAATTTTTTGTTTATTATGTGTTTCAAAATGTGGGATTTATATTCCTTGAGTATTATATATATCTTTGCCGATATAACCTTCTTCGATGCAATATTGGAGGATGTCACGAACCAGGGGTGCGGCGTCACTTGAGCCGTGCTGGCCGCCTTCGACAATGACGGCGAAGGCGAGTTTGCGTCCGGTGCTATCTTCTGCGAATCCGGCGAACCACGCGTGTTCCGGGGCTTCCGTTGAGCCGGTCTTGCCGTATATCTTTACGTCCTGCTCGGTGAAAGTATGCAAGACCGGGCCGAATTGCTTGTTCGCCGTACCATGTGTTTCGTTAACAACGGCCCACATCCCGCCGAAAATGACGTCGAGAGTTTCGTTGGAGATGTCGATTGAATATTCATGTGTAGATGGCAATTCCTTGAACAGCCTTGGGTATTTAAAGATGCCTCGTCTTGCTATTGTGGCCATTGAGTTAGCTACCTGAAGCGGTGTTACTTGCAGGTTACCCTGGCCGATACCGAAATACCTTCTTTCACCGTCACGCAGCGGCGGTATTTGCTCCCATGTAAGGTCTTTGTCTTTCGGTGTCTTGCTTGAAATAACTCCGGGTGATTGCCGCAAATTTCGATCCGTTACTTGTGACTCATCAAGCGACGAGCCGCGAGCGACGAGCGACGAAAGGAGGTTCCGCCCGTAACCGAATTCGTATAGCCAGTATTGCAGGAGTTTCGGATCTATACTATCGGCGAGGCGGGAGAAATAAATATTACAACTGCCTTTGATTGCATTTCTGGCATTATTATTGTTGCTCCATAGAATATCATGTCCGCTGTGACTTCGTTTCCAAATCAGGCATCTTGGCCAACCGGGTGGAGGATCCTGGGCCGGGCAGGAGATGACCGTCTCGGGAGTAATCATATTAGTTTCCAGCCCGGCAATAAGTATCAGCGGCTTGACAACGGAGCCGGGGGGATAATACGCGTTTATCGCCCGGTTGATTAATGGTTGGTTAGGATCATTTGGATCTGATAATTTATCAAAATCGTAACGGGCGCGGTTCAAATCATAAACCGGCAGTGACACCAATGCGAGAATGTCACCGGTCCCGACGTCAAGAACGACTGCGGCCATTCCCGGGCCGATGTTGGGATCGTGCGGATAGTTTGCCATGCGCTGCTCGATTCTTTTCTGCAGCTCGATATCCAGCGTTAGTATGACGTCCTGTCCGAAACTGATTTCGGTGTGACTTACAAGCTGTTTGTCGATGTCAATGAACTTTTCGCCGCGTTTGCCTCGAAGAATTTCTTCGCAAACATACTCGACGCCGTCCTCTCTTCCACAGACATCACCGGGCAGATATCGCATCAATCTATCGTCCTCGAATATGGCAATATCTTTGGGCTGCGTTGCCGGTCCGACCCAACCGATTGTCTGGGCGGCTACAGTCTCATAGGGATAATATCTTTGAGCTCTCGGGAGAATCTCGATACCTTCGAGGTTCAGGAATTCCAACTGGGCGGCGAAAATGTCATCATCGGTTTGAAGCTCGAGCAAAGGATAGCTTTGATACATTTCTGCAATATCGCCTTTTGTATATACCAGCAGAAGCCTTTCGTTCGGATCGGGGACGGCCTTCTCGAATTCCTGATTGGGATAATTCCACTTCCACGTAAGATATTCCCGTAAATTCCAGATATTGTCATTTGTCTGTCTTATCTTGTCGTCTATCTCGTTCGGCTCAAGACCGAAGTGTACGCATCTGTCAATGATGAGTTTTATGTCCTCGATTTTGTTGTGAATCTCTTCCCGCGTTTTATCTATTGCCTTTTGAGGGTCGTCTTTTTTCGCCGCAATCATAAGCATGCACCTTTGGATGCGCTCGTCCCAATATTGGCTCAGGCTGTAATCGATATTTAGCCAGAACCGCGGTTCGTCAAGGGCTAATTCTCGTTCTTTTCTGTCAAATATCGTGCCTCGGAGAGTATTGAGCTGTTGGATTAAAGCACTTTGTTCTTTTAGTTCGGCAATTTTGCTTTGAACGCGAGAACCTGCCAAAAGTTGCATTTGTGCCAGCCGGGCCAGGCATACCAACAGCAGAAACAAGCTGAAGATAATAAAGATTTTAATTCGTTTATTGAACATCGTGTTATAAGTGCCTAAATTGCCTAAAATTGAAAGTGCCTAAAGTGACACGTATGTGTCATCCTGAGCCCCTGTTGCTTCATTTTTGCGAAGCAAAAAGGCAGGGGCGAAAGATCTGGGTCGCGAATTTTTATTGACGTAACGTTGCCAACATCTTTTTCGTCTGCCAGATGCTTCACTTCTTTCAACATGACAACGGAGTTGTCACTTTAGCTCACTTTAGTCACTTTTAGTACTTTAGTTCACTTTTGCTCTTATCTGTGCCCTTGTTTATCCTATTGTCCTGTTTCTTCGGAAGCGATTCATTTTAATCCGCATCCACCATGCCGACGGCAGGAACAGAAACGGTCCCACGACGCCGGAGAAAATGGTAATTTTTAACATATTACTGAAAAAGCCCGGCAAGGGCGGCTCACCTCTGAGCAGGTTCAGCAAGCCGGCCAGTATGCCTGTAAGAATCCCTGTGACTAATATAGCAAGTGCCTGATAATGCATTTTTCTTATCGCAAGGACCCGATGCAGATACGCTAACAGAGTTCCCACAAGGCCGAAGCTGATTGTTTGCGGTCCCATTACAGGTCCGATTAAATCTGCGGCAAATCCTATCACGAAAGAGCTTACGATTGCCTCGGATGTGTTGCCGTAAACTGCAAAAAAAACAAGCAGAATCAACAGTAAATCGGGTTTATAACTAAAATTGGCCAAAAATCCGGCCTGCAGGACTGTGGCAAATAAAACTAATACTGCAAACCGGAACCATCGCATTTATATTTCCTCGGTAAGAGACGAATACTCTCACGGATTGATTATAATCACAGTTACGTCATCAATCTTTGCTATATCGCAAGCCGGTTGGACGGTTATATCCCAGACAGACGGTTCCTCGTCGTCCCTTATGCATTGGGTCACGATTCCGGTAATCATTGGAACATTCAGATATCCGGGCGCCTTTTGTGCAAAAATCTTATCACCTATCTTGATTGGACTTGTCGCCGATATCTTGGGGATTATTCCGGCGCGGTTGTTGCCGATACCCTGCATGAACCGACGAACTTTCGACTCGCCGATTGTCACGGCTACGCTGGATGTTTTGTCGGCAAAGAGCTTAACACGGGCGGTTCCCGAATCGACGTCGGATATTTTTCCGATTATACAAAAGTCAGCCATTACGAACTGGCCGGTTTTGAGGCCGTCGATTTGGCCGCAGTTGATAATTAGCTCGCCGCTGGTATCATTGATTGTTGTTCTAATAATATCCGCTGTTGCCAGGTTGTTTTCTGTCAGGGGGAATCTTTTACGTATTCCGGATAATTTTTCGATGTTTTGGTATGCCTGTTTTAATTCCTGTTGCAGGAAGGCGATTTGATTTCTGTATTGTTCCTCACTGCGGCTGAGCTGCCCGATGAAAGGCTCTTGTTGTGACGTTGCAAGAGAGAAGTTATTGCCGACTTTAATAGGCCAGCGAAATATACGTGTGAAAGCGAACTGGAATTTATTTGTAATGCTCTGGGGGGCCAGAAGCAGGATTAATCCGGCTAACATGCACCATGTAAACAGCATCCGTCTTGAGAGGGAATTCAGAGGAGATTTGCGGTTTTGATGAGTCCTTAATGTCGTTTGCTTCCATGCCATTATCGTATTGAGTGTCTTATTGTGCGTACTGTTTGAAAAGAAGTATTATATATATTACGCATCATGAATTATTCCCACCCGTATTCGCTGTGGTCCATTGTGTCCTTCCAAAGCTCGAGGTTTTCCAGATAGACGCTCGTGCCCCTTGCCACACAGCTTAGCGGATCCTCGACCGCTTCGACTTTAAGTCCCGTGGCGTTTGCCAGAACCGTATCCATTCCCCGCAGCAGGGAGCCGCCGCCGCAAATATGGATTCCGTTGTCGATTAGATCCGCGGCAAGTTCCGGCTCGGCTTTTTCCAGTGTCATCGTAACGGAATCTATAATCGTCGCGATAGGATCTCGGAGGGCCTCGCGGATTTCCTCGCTTGTGATAACGATTTTTCTCGGCAAGCCGGAGATGGTGTCCCTGCCTGCAATCTCCATTGTCAGTTCTTCCTCCAGCGGGGAGGCTGAGCCTACCTGTATCTTGACCTTTTCCGCTCTTGCCTCGCCGATGAGCAGGTTGTAAGTTTTTTTAAGGTGATTGATTACGGCTTCGTCCATATCGTCGCCGCCGATGCGGATTGACTCGGCGGTGGCTATATCGGCCAGAGACATGATTGCCACTTCTGTTGTTCCGCCTCCGATATCGACGACCATTGAGGCTGTCGGTTCGGTGATGGGCAGCCCGGCTCCGATTCCCGCGGCCATAGGCTCATCGACGAGATAGACCTTGCGAGCGCCGGCTCGTTCGGCACTGTCGATAACCGCCCTTCGTTCGACGGCGGTAATTCCGCTTGGTACGGCGATGACGACACGCGGCCTGACAAGTCCGCCCCGGCCGTGAACCTTCCGGATGAAATAGCCCAGCATTGCCTCGGTTATTTCGAAATCGCTGATGACGCCGTCCTTTAAGGGTCTGATTGCGCTGATCGAGCCGGGCGTTTTACCTAACATTTCACGAGCAACCAGACCGACTGCCTGGCCGTCGTTGAGAACAACGTTGGTTCCTTTGCGGACGGCAACTACGGAGGGTTCGTTGAGGACGATACCTTTGTCGCGAACGCATACCAAGGTCGAACAGGTACCGAGATCGATCCCCATGTCCATGCTGAACCAACCAAGGACTGAGTCCAGTATCACATCAGACTCCTTTCTTTAGCAAACTCGATGTAAAAAGGGGATTATTCTGTTTCGAATGAAAATAATCCTTTATTTTGAAGTTTTCTTCCTTAAACAATCTTCATTTGTCGGGCAAAATCACCGAATTACAGTTTTCCACAATATTATATGCCTAATCTCTAATTTGCTCAACTGACAATTTCCGATTGACTATTTTTATATACTTTTAGAAACCGGCGTTGTCAATAGAGATTTTATGATGCAATTTTGAAGATTGTATCATATCGCATATAGCAAAGATAAGCAACCAGTGCTGAAGTAGCCAGGACAACAAAAAATGCTATGGCCAGCACGGCGGTGTAAAGATTATCCGGTGCTGAAAATTTCCTACCCTGAGTCTGTGCAATAGGGCTCATTAGTTATCTCACATAAGTCTTTATAGGTTGGTACGAACGATATCGCCGACTTTTGGTGCTTCCTGTATAAGCTTCATTGTGCCGACCGCTTTTTCAGGGTCGACTTCGAAAATGACGATATCACAAATGAATTTGTCGCCGCGGGTGGCATGAAAAACCATGTTTTCCCTGACACCGTCTGCGGACCCGACCGATATTTCCGCCCACGAATTTTCCATTTTCACATTACTAATAGTTCCCTTGACGCCGATATCCGAGGCCGGAGCGGCCAGTTTGGCTTTATCATCCAACTGAGTAACAGGGCTCGGCACCGGCACAGTTTTGCCGTATTGCTGCAGCATGTTATCCAGCTTGTTTTGTAATGCCGTATTTTCCTCACGCAGGCGCCGCGAATCTTTTTCCAGCTGATCTATTAACGCCATTTTCTCTATAAGGGAGGCGGTTCTTTCTTCAAGCTCTTTCAGATTTTCGATCCTCTCGGCGTCTATCTCATTTTTATCGTTTAAGGCGTCTTTAGCTAAATTGACCTGCAACTCGGTAGTTTTGGAGAAATCCGTGGCTATAGCCTGCCAGTTGTCCGCTCTCTGGATGGCATCATCCCTTTTCTGCTGAGCTGCGGTCAGGTCCGTTTGAAGCTTGTTGATGTCTGCTTCGAGTGACTTAATTGTTTTTGTAAGCTCGGCTTCCCGCTGTTGTGATTGATCGATATTTTTGTTTAGATTTTCCTCTGCGGCGATTTTTTTCTGTCTTAAGGATGTTATCTCTGTCCGTTGATTTTCAAATTTCTCTCTGAAGTTATCTGCGGTTCCTACGTATGTGACAACAATGCCGCATAGAAAGATAGTCGATATAGTCAGCAGAACTATTAGGATCTTCGTAAGCGTGCTCAAAACAAGCTCCTTTCAATAGATTTGTTTCTTTTTTCAGTGCACCTACCTCATGTCAGGGGGTTCCGGCGACAAACAAAGCCCCCGGAAAAGGCTGCTTCCACACCTGCGTCAATAGTTCGAAAATATCGACGTTACTTGGCACAGGCTCGGGAGATAAAGTACCACGCCCTGCTATCTTTGAGTATTATACATTCTACGCTTAAAACAAGGGAAGGTCAAGTCATTTTTTACAAATAGCCCAAATTAAAGTCGAGTGCCGATATGAACAACAAAAGCTCCGATAAAATGGTGTTTTTCAGGGATATTTTATCTTTTAGAGCTTTGAAAAACGGCTTTTGCGGCGGCAAGGCGAACAAATTTTGATTCGTTTTCCATCAGATCCGGAAGGTGTCTCGTCAGGTTTGGTGTGCCGATTTGACCAATTGCCAGTGCCGTCATTAGAAAAATGCGCTCGCGAGACTGCCGGTCCGTTTGATTGGCGAGTTTTCTCCGGAAGACATCAAGAACTACCGATTCGCCGCTTCTGTTGTTGAGTTTCCCGAGCTGTTCGGCGGCGGCCAGGCGAACCTCCAGGACATCGTCATCCAGCATAGTAATTAATGCATCTTCGGCCTGTTTTGTTCCAAGGGCGCCCATTGCCTTTATTCCGACGACTCGTACATCGGCGTAAGCGCTTAAAAGCATCGCCCACAGCTTGGGATATATCGACTCATCACCAAGCATTGCTATTGCTTCGGCTGCCTGGTAAACAGCACGGTCGTCTGAATTTACGTCCTGCATAATCCAATACAAAAGCTTTAGTGAGCTCCTGTCGCCGCTCTTTCCTAATAACATCGCCGCATTGGCCCTGACCGTCTGATTGGTATCGGTTATCGATTGTTGAAGAACTTCATTATATCCGGGATAGCCGAGTCTGGTCATTGCATACGAAGCGGCAATAATAACATTATTATCCGGGTCTTTCAGGGACCGGTTAATCAGGTTCCTGGCGGGGGCATATTTCATATCACCCACAGCCAAAGTTGCCAGAAACCGCACCGGCATGGAAGCATCCTGAAGCAGTTGCTGGACTCGTGGCATAAAATTCAACTGCCGGGTAGTAGCGACCACTTCGATGGCATTGATTCTGACCAGCGGATCGCTGTCGGCCAGGGCCTGACCGATGATTTGATATGCCTCGGATTCAGTATTGGTCATTGCCGTAATATCGCGTCCCGGCAGGCCGTTGTGGGATTGTTCACAACTGAAGTTAAATAATGCCGAAAGAACTGTGATCGAGGCCAGAATAACGGCTGGGGATATTTTCTTAAGCTTTCGCACCTGAGCCTGTATTAACTTGTTTGACATTTTGCCGCTCCGAAAAAATTTCACCTATTTTCTGAATCGGATAAGTTTGTTTATCAGCGATAGTATTATCAGAGAAATTACACAGAATTCACAACAAAAATCGAGCCATTGGCCGTATTTACTAAAAAAAGATGTCCGCGAATCAATCGGAATTGTATCGATGAACCATCCCGGGATTCCCGTACGGTCTATGGCTTTCGCCGGCAAAGTACCGGCGGAAAACCCGTCGCGGATGCGGCCGGAGCTGTCTATCAGACAGCTTATACCGGTATTGACACTGCGCAGGATCGCGAGCCTGTTTTCGACCGCCCTGAATGCACAAACCGCCGCGTGCTGCGGCAGCTCGGCACTCGGAATGACTTTATCGTCTTTGAACCGCACGAACCAGCCGTCGTTACTGATATTTATTATCCAGTCGATTTGTTTTTTGCCGTTTTCGTCCAGGGCGAATTCCCGTGCAATGTACGGAATTGTCCCCTCGTAGCAAATCATCACGCTGAATTTGTATTCGGGAATTTCCCGGTTGGGATCGCTGGCCATATTAAAGACGGTGTAATTACTGCCGTAGTCGAGCGAGTAATCATAATTATAAGGCGTAAATTTCATTAAAATATTATACAGCCAGGGGATGCTCCTTCGAAACGGCAGTGCCTCGCTGAAGGGGACAAGGTGAATCTTATCGTATTTTTCGGGTGCCTGTCGGCCGTCGGGTTTGTAGAAAAACGCCGAGTTGTATCTGGCTAAGTAATATTCGGAATCGTGCAGTTCGACCTTTCCGCCGTAGGCACCGACGAGCAAATAGGCGGCGGTATCTTTTGCATGGTCCATTAACTGCCGATCGTAAGCTATATACTGGTCGGGGGATTCCAAAAACGCCCATGTGTTTCTATCCAGTATTGCCTGGACCATTGTCTCCGGCCAGACTATCAATTCTGCCCCGGCGGCGGCAGCAGCATTGCTTTGGGCCATAAGGTCATCGAATAAAACATCACTGGACTCGAATGTTCTCTTGACCGATTGGGGGACATTCGATTGCAATGACGCCGCCGTCGGTCCCGGCCGGATACATTCGGCTTCCTGGCCGATTCGCCATCGCCCGTAAAAAAAACTTGCCGCTACTGCGGCAACGACAATGCCGACTTTGAGAAATTGTGCCGGCTTGAGAATCTTTTTCTCGCGGCAGGCGATAATCAGCTCCGCTATCAGGCCGTTGACCATCGCTATAAGAAACGAGAGACCGCCGGCCCCGAAGATATCGGCGATTTGAATTATGGTGATATTTTGGTACTGGCTGTGTGCCAGGAACCGCCAGAAAAATCCGCCTAAGAACAAACCCTGCATTCGTTCTACGCCGACTATAAGGACCGCCGAGGCGAGAAAAAGCGACACTTTTTTAATCCGGCAAAAACGCAGGCAAAGTGCCAACACCGGCCAGAGAAAGGCGAGGTATAAGCACATCGGGATCCAGCCGATTATCGTAATGGGGGCAATCCAGTATAAATTTCCCAGCCAGTAAAGAAGTGAGATGACGAAGGTGACATAAAACAATTGCCGAACTTTGGCCTGCGGAGAGCAGGCGATAATAAACGGCACAAGAGCCACCCACGCCAACGGCGAAAAGTTTATCGGTGCCTGGATCACCGTCAGCATCACGGCACTGGCGATAAACGGCAAAGCCAGGGACAGATTTTGTCTTAAATGAGGTTTATTCAATCGGCCAAATCCTTTACTGCCGTTGCAATTTGTTGAGAACTGTATTGTTTCCGTCCGTTCATTCGCACCGAGAACTGGTTCGTAAAAATTTTCAGAAGATTTCCGTCTTCTGCGATTTCTTTCAGTGGTTTTCCCATATCCACCGAGAGTTGTTTGAGTTCATTTAGCTCGTTTTGGTTCAGGAAAAGATTGCCGTGGCGGGGCTTTTTCAATTCGGCCAGGCGTTTTTTAGCTTTTTCGACATATTGTTCGGAGATTTCCACGCCGAGATAATGTCTGCCGAGTTGATAAGCCGCCGATGCAGTTGTGCCTGAGCCGCAAAACGGATCGAGCACACAGTCGCCGGGATTGGTACTTGCGGCAATGATTCGTTTGAGCAGGTTCTCCGGCATCTGGCACGGGTGCCAGCCGGTGCGTTCCTTAAATGTCCCGCACACGCGGGAGTAAGTATTCCAGACGTCGTCGGGCATTTTTCCCGCCGGATTGGCTCGCTTGTCGTTATAAAGAAGCTGCCTGTCGGAGGGGACGCGAACCGCGTGGTCGTTGAAGGTGAAATTTTTCTTGTCGTTGACGAAGTAAAAGATATGCGCGTGTGCCCGTGCGAATTTATTTTTCATCTGCTGGCCGAATGTGTAATGCCAGATAATCCAGTTCCGCATAAACAGGCCGAGCTCGTCGGCGATAATTTTTACGTGGGCGGCGTATTCGTCGCCGATTGCGATATAGAACGAGCCGTGCGGCTTGAGCACTTTTTTACATACCCCCATCCAGTCTTTCGTCCAGGCGATGTAGTTTTTCTTTTTGACTTTGTCGTAGTATTTGTCGTATTTATATCCGATATTAAAAGGCGGATCGGCGAAAATCAAATCCGCAAAAGGCTCGCCTGCCTTGTTAAGCACCTCAATGCAATCGCCGCATATAATCTTATCGAGATATTTTTGCATGGCGATATCATAACCGGAACAATCAGAGATTTCAAATTTGAAATTTCAGATTATGGCTCTTGCTGCTTTATCTGCAACGGCTGGTTGTTTAGCTCAATATCACAAAGACGGATGTGTTGTATCAAGTATAGTTATAACCCGTAGATGATTTGCTACGGCTCGATGACTTTTTGATCTTCGAATACTTTTCCGCTCAGGTAGTCGGTGAATTTTACTTTGACCGTATAGGGCTTGTCGAAATCCTCGACGAGACCGGAGATATCGAAAGTGAGCCTGTAATTGATAGAGAGCATCGTAGAAAACCAGAGTTGTTTCAATTTCAGGTGGCCGACTTTCCAGTTTTTTATTTTTGCCTGGCCGTTCGGCTGATTCAGGTCCCAGAGCTCGACTTCCGCTGTGCCTGAGGCTTTGATTTTGTCGCCCTGATCGTCGATTGTCTGGACATAAACTATCAGGGTTTCTTTCTGGCTGTCATCGTCTTTATCGTAGAAATCGGTAAACCGGCCGATATTGATTTGCCGGAGCTTATAGAGATTTTCACCCTTGACTTCCTCCGGCAGGGCGGAGAGGACCTGGACCTGCTCTTGTAATTGTTTCTTCTGAGATTCCGACTCTTCGATCCGGCTTGTTAATTGTGATTTTTCTTCCGTTAATTGTTTGACCTGTTCGAGAAGCTGAGCTTTTTCGTTGGCTTTGTTACAGCCGGCCAAAGCCAGAAGGCAAAGAGAAGAAATCAGAAACACTAGGAATAAGCATTTTAGATATCGTTCAAGGAATGTCGGATTCAGAAGTTTATAATTTGATATTCGCCGTTTGATATTCGTTACTCTTTTTCCTGCAGTCATTATTCATCCTTGTCATGACTGACAATCTCCGGTGCTTTTTGCAGCACCCTGTCAGCTAATCCATATTCGATCGCTTCGGTTGCGTTAAGCCAAAGATTACGGTCGCAGTCTTTTTCAACCTTATCGACAGTCTGACCTGTATGTTTGGCTAATATATCATACATTCGTGTTCGAAGTCGAAGCATTTCCTGTGCTTCTATATCGAGATCGGTCGCCGGGCCGATTAATTGTCCGGAAAGCAAAGGCTGGTGCAGCAATATTCTGTTGTTTGCGAGCAGGAAACGCTTGCCTTCATGGCCGCCGGCCAGCAGCCATGCCGCCATAGAAGCCGCCTGGCCGATACAATACGTGGCGACGTCGCAGCGCAGGAACTGCATCGTGTCATAGATAGCCAGGCCCGCGGTGATGGAGCCGCCTGGGGAATTAATGTAGAAGTGGATGTCGGTTTTGCTGTCCTCATTGCTCAGAAAGAGCATCTGGGCGACGATAATATTTGCCGCATCGTCGGTGACCTGGCCGCCGAGGAAAACTATTCTGTCCTTTAGCAGTCTGGAGTAAATATCGTATGCCCGTTCGGTTCGGCCGCTTTTTTCTATTACTATCGGTACTAAATTTTGATTAACGCTCATAGTTCGTCCTTATAAATAAAGTTCAAAGTGCCTAAAGTTAAAAGTACTTAAAGTTAAAGGTGCCTAAAGTTGTATTCGAATTTCTCTTTTTTAACTTTAGCTCACTTTAGTCACTTTAGCTCACTCTGAAACTTATCTCATTCCTTTTTGTCCTGGTTCTTTTTTTTGTCCTCTTCTTCGTGCAGCACCTCATCGATCAGGCCGTATTGAAGTGCTTCTTCCGCTGTCATATATCTATCCCTTTCGGTTTCAGCGGCGATTTTTTCGACGGTCTGGCCCGAGTGTTGTGAAAGAATTTCGTTTATCATTTTTTTGGCTTTGAGAATTTCCTCGGCCTGGATTTTAATATCTGCCGCCTGGCCGGTGACACCGCCCCATGGCTGGTGCAGCATGACTTTCGCATGCGGCAGGGCGAAACGGCTGCCCTTTGTGCCGGCCGCCAGGATGATTGCCGCTCCGGACTGCGCTCGGCCGATGCAATAAGTGGCGATAGGGGAGCGGACAAAACGTATGGTGTCATAAATAGCCATCGTGTCATCCACACTTCCGCCCGGCGAATTAATGTACAGGCTGATTTCGCTGTTGCGCTTGAGGTTATCGAGATACAGCATCTTCATGATAACTTCGGCGGCCCTTGCATAGGAGATTTCCCCGATTAAAAAGACGATGCGGTTCTCCAGAAGCATATCGTCGAGGCTCATTTGGCGATATCGCTGATACGCTCCGCCACCGCCGCCGTATTGGTTGTACGCGTCCATGGTTTTTACTCGGTGCTCAAGAGACATTCATTACTTCCTTAATTAAGCTTAAGTTACGTATTGCCGAAAATTCTATAGATAATCCCTTAATCGGATTTTCAAGCCCGCCGGTTTGATTTTTTATCGATAGTTTTCCCTTTTCAGGAATCTTTTTCTTTGGATTTGGTTTTCTTTGCCGTCTTTTTAGCGGTTTTCTTCTTTGTTTTCGTAGGGGCCTTTTTTGCCTTCTTCTGTTTCTTATCGGGTTTTTTCTCGGTTATTTTTGCCGTTTCGAGCAATTTCTCTATACATTTATCCTGGCGGACTTCCAGAGAGAACTGTGCCAGAGAGCCGTCATGCTCCATTTGCTCTTTCATTCTTTCCGGCCGCTGATTTCGCTGTGCGGCCAACTGGGCGATGTGCCCGTTAATCTCTTCATCGCTGACTTCGATCCCGAATTTCTCGGCTACTTTGTCCATGATAAAGAAAGTTTTGAGCTGCCTTTTGGCCTGCTCTTCGCTGCCGGCCTGTAATTGCTCCATGTGTTCTGCTATCTGCTCTCGCTGCATTCCTTTCATCAGCAGGTTGACATACTGGCGACGCAGGACGGTGTCGGCCTGTTGGGCGACGACATCCAATGGCAAATCGAAGTCGGTTTTGTCGTGCAGATACTGATAAATCTGCTCGCTCATTTCGTTCCGGATTTGTCCTTCGAGCTGATTTTGTAGTTTTTCGTGGATTCTTTCCCGAAGGTCTTTTTCGTTTTCCACCCCCGCCCGCTGGAAGAAATTTTCGTCCAGATCGGCGGGTTTGAGCCATTTTACATCCTTGATTTCAATCTTAATATCGACCTTTTTGCCGCGATATTCTTCCCTGAAATACGTCTTGGGAACATCGACGCTGAATTCCTTTGTTTCGCCCACTTTTGCCCCTACCAGAAATTCGTCGAGTTTTTCTACCGGAATTTGTCCGACGTGACCGTTTTGTCTGACGAATATCTCGGCGTTATCCAGTTTTTCCTGTTCTTCGAGACCTTCGACTTTGAGAAGCACATCGGCGATTATCTGGTCGTCGAGCTCAACGGCACCTTCGCTGCGGGGAGTCCATATGCCGGACCATTTCAAAGTCTGTTCGATTTCGGCATCGATTTGCTCGTCCGTTACTTCGAGCTTTGTTTTCGTTACGGGGATACCTTCCAGCTCGGGAAGGTCGAATTCCGGCCGAACTTCGACTTCAAAATCGAACTTCATCGGCCCTTCTTCCGGCAGCTCGATGTTTTCATAATCGATATCCGGCTCGCCTATGGTCTTTATCTCGTTGTCTTTTATGGCGGCCTCGCTCGCTTCGGCCAGAAGGGTTAGTTTTATCTGCTCGGAAACTTCTTTGCCGAACCTTTTCTCGACGAGTCTCCGGGGCGCCCGACCTTTTCTAAAACCCGGAACAATAGCGTCTTTACGCAGCTCTTCGAATCGATTGTTGGTAGAGTAATCGATGGTTTCCCGGGGTATCTCTATTGCGACCTTCTTTTTGCACGGTCCGGCATCTTCGACTGTAACTATATTATCCGGCAAATCCGGCTTTTTTTCTTCCTTTTCCTTTGCCTCTGTAGATTGCTCTTCTTCGGCTGTTGTGGATTGTGCTTCTTTTAATTCTTCTTCTGCCATTTCGATGCTCCTGAACGATTCTGCCTGATCAGTTCTTAGATTATAAATAAAAAAGGCATCAACCCGCTTTTTCCCCTCTGGGACAGCGGATTTCAGCCGGTCTTCGCGATTTCAATCCGGCATTTATTTTAGGCGGTTGCCCGGACTCGATAAATACCGGATCCGAACGTACCGGAGACCAACGCCAAACTATCATTAGCCGGTAACTCACCGATACTATATAAGTGCATAAGCCACAAGGGCACAAGTTCTGTGTCCGTACTTTCCTGTACTCTTATACTCTTATCTAAAGCGGGCGATGAGATTTGAACTCACGACATTCACGTTGGCAACGTGACGCTCTACCACTGAGCTACGCCCGCAAAACACGGCATTATTATATGGGATATTGTAATCTCTGCAAGGGCTTTTTTTGCACTTTTTTATTCCTTTTACCTGCCGCTTTATGTGCGTTCCGGGCCTGATTTGTTATATTTGACTCCGGGCTTGCCTTCTGTTATAATAATCCGGCATGCAACGAGGATTTTAGCGACGAATCGTAATTTGTATATTGCCTGTTACAGAAGGGGGATAGTAAGATGGGTAGAAAATATACGGCGTCGGGAAAGAGATGGGTTTGGGCCTCTTTGTTTTTTCTTGTGCCGCTGGCGGTTCTTACAGTTATCTTTGTTCTCAACGGGACGCCAAAGTTGCAGTTTGTATTCGCTTCGCAGGAAAGCCGGGCCGATCCTAATCAGGTCTTGGCCGAGTTAGAGCAGAAAGATCCGAACCGGCCGCAGCATAAACATCCGGCATTTAAAGATCGCATCGAGGAGCGGGCAAAAATGGTATTCTGGCAAATCCAGGCGCGGGATGTAAACGACCCCAATGTGCTCAAGGCGATGCGAATTGTGCCGCGGCACGCTTTTGTCCGGCAAAACGAGCAGCGTGTGGCCTATATCGATTCGCCGCTTCCTATCGGATACGACCAGACCATCAGCCAGCCGTACATCGTGGCTTTTATGACTGAGGCGTTGCAGCTCGATCCCAATTCCAAAGTTCTGGAAATCGGCACCGGCTCGGGTTATCAGGCCGCAGTTTGCGCCGAGATTGCAAAGGAGGTTTATACCATCGAGATTGTCAAAGAGCTTGCCGCCATTTCAATAAAACGACTGAAGGAGCTTGGCTATCCGAACGTTTTTGCCAAAGCCGGTGACGGTTTTTTCGGTTGGCCGGAGCACGCACCGTTCGATGCGATAATCGGCACAGCAGCGGCGGGGCGAGTGCCGGAACCGCTGATCGAGCAGTTAAAACCGGGCGGACGGATGATTCTTCCTGTCGGCGGGCCGCGTGACTTTCAGTACCTGGTTTTAATGACCAAGGATGACAAGGGTAATCTATCCCGGAAAAAAGTCATGCCGGTTCGCTTTGTCCCGATGACCGGCGAAGTGCAAAAACCAAAGAAAGAATCTGATAACTAACTTTCTTAATATCCGGGCATCAACATTTCCGGGGAGTACGTCGGAATAATCTTCGGTTCCTTCGGTTCCGGCTCCGGCCAGAATATCGCATCAGCATCCTCATCTGACCACATTCGATATTTTCCTTTCTCATTGTAGCTTGGCTTGCCGCCGTCATCTATACAATTCGGGCCGTAGCTGTAGAGTTGGAAATCATCTCCTGTTTTTTTATAGACCAGCGGCTTGTTGCTGAAGCAGTCCATTGGCAAGTTTTTAAGATAACCGGTGGTGACAAGCTCATCCAGATTTTTCGGATATTGGTCTTTATCCTGTCGGTATCTTAATAATGCCGTTATCGTTATCAAAGCATCAGTATGTAACTTGTAACGATATGCAATCTGATTTACCCTGCCTAAAGCTGGCATCAAGACCGTAACGGGCCAATAACGAATCTGTTTGAGGCGTGGCCAGTCATCCATGTCCATTTCAAAATCAACATTTTCCTGGTGCAACTGCCAGGGCGTTTTGTGAGCCCATTGCTGGGCGTTATCGTAATAGTTTTCAAACATCTGTCTTATTTTATCCCTGTCGGTGGTAATTAGAGACAAACCCAGGTATTGGCCGTAGTTAAGAACAGGATTTTCGAAATCGTTCAGTACGCGCATATCCTTTCCCGTAAAAATGTTTAGCCGGCCTGGGATTAGATGGCCTGAGCCATTACCATTATCTGTATAGCATCTCTGTAAAATATCCTTCCAAAAGAAACTTTCGATTGTGTAGTCCGGGATATAACTTCCTTCGTCAATAAGTTTTTCAAGATTGGTCTGAAACTCTTTGAGCAATAGACCTTCTATTTGCTGGTGTTGCAGGATAACAAAAGCTGTTCCAATAGATTTCGCTTGTATCGCCCACCCTGTGAGCTGCTCAATAAGAGTTCTCGGGCCTTGAAAATGTCTGCCGGCTCGATAACAGGTTAAAAGGTCGTCGAAGGCTTCTTCTATATCGCCACTGTTTGCTTTCAGGACCGCCCGCCAGGATAATAATCTTGAAAAGTTTTTCACCTTCCCCAATTCCGGCGCTAGAATACTAATAATAAGGGATTTATCATCCGTTTTTCGCTCCCACCAGCAGTAAGGTTTTTCGGTTGCCTGTTTGAACAGCTCGATTGCTTCGGTGTTGCTGGAAATCCAGGTTTTCAAAGCAGTCAGCTCTTTTTCGGTTAATTCATCGACCCATTCGTTCTCCCTGATTGCGTTGAGGAGTATCTTGTCATTCCAGGAAACAAGTTCTTCTTCAGTAAATTCGATATCCGGTGGTTCTTTGTATAAATCGAATGCCTTTTGATAAAGCGGTGCGGCGTTCTGACTCTCGTCTACTACCGGCCTGTTTAGGTTTGTCATTTCATGGAGGTAGTTGATGCTTATATTGGGTTGACCGAGTGAGATGTAAACACAATAAAAGATAAAGCATAAGATTAACACGCCGATCGTTTGAAAGCTTCTTGCGACAATTGTTCGCCACAGCGGGCGGCAGCGTTTCTTCGCCCGGCGTAAAAGGACGGCAAGAAGTTTGACATCCCCGAATTCGGCGATAAGCTGTCTGGCTTTTTCATCTCTTTCGGCGCCGGTGGCGCAGTTCTTGAGTTCATCTTCAAAATGTGCCATTAATTCGGCTTTAACGTCTTCAAGAACCTTGTGGCGATAACGCATCTTCTTGATGACCTGGCGGATGAATTCAGAGACACAAGCGGGAAGATTTTGTAATTGGTCTTTTTTATTTTCCTTTGCCATAGTGACCTCGGTTTCGTATTTAATATCACCGGGTGAGAACCCCCAAATAAATTTGGGGGCTAAACAATTATACAGTGGCGAGTGCTCCGCCGAAGATGAGGTTCAGGCCGGTAGTAAGCTCCTGGAGCTGGGCTTTTTGCCGGACTAATTCGTCTTTGCCTTTGCCGGTAATGGAATAATATCTTCTTTTGCGGCTGGATTGGTTCGATTCCCATTTTCCTTTGATGAGTTTCTTCGCTTCGAGGTTGTACAGCAGGGGGTACAGCGTGCCTTTGCCGAGCGTGAGGATTTCGCCGCTTCGCTGCTCGATGGACTGACTCAGCTCATAGCCGTACATTGGTCCGCGGGAAAGAATCTCCAGAACGACCACCGGGGCGATGCCTTTTAATAACTGACTTTCGAATTTCATAAAAATCTCCTTTTATATCTTATGCACTTATGCACCTATGCTCTTGTGCACTTATATCTTGTTATACTTATTATGTATTGCATACTATGTAATGTCAACTATAAAATTGTTATTTTTTTTTAATTTTTTTCAAAATCCGTTGATAACGTTAATACAACGCCTAATTTGCTTGCAAAACCGGCCTTTAGTTATAAAATAACCGGGTAATTCGCCTCAAGCATTCTTATAATATATGCCGAGGTGAAATTCGATGCAAAAGATATGGAGCAGTGGCCGAGCGGCTGAAGGCGACGGTCTTGAAAACCGTTTTACCGAAAGGTAACGGGGGTTCGAATCCCTCCTGCTCCGTTCAATTCTTTTAGGCGGGGATTTCAATCCAGGGGGATTTCAAGGTATCCCATTTGGTGGAAGAACAGCATCAGAGAAATCGAAGGATTGGGTTCGTTTTTTCTCCTGTAAAATACCTCGAAACCACCATTTTTGCCGTAATCTTTTTATCTCAAAGAGCTTATACTATATTACCTATTTTAACATTGGCTTTGTTTTTTCAAAAAGGGTCGATTTGTAGAGGGCTCACGACAATTGTCGAATCCCCCATGACCACTTCAATTTCATTGGAAACTGGATATTTGAAATTTAGCTGAAATCTCAAATTTGAAATATCAGATTGACTTGTTATTCCCCCATTATATATTCTGTTTTCTTTTTATTTTACCCAAAAACCGCCGTAATACAACCAAAAACGGCGATTTTCGGCGAAAAATGTCCATGACTTGCTACTTGTTATGCGGCAATGAAAAAAAGGCTCCTGACCCCTTTATCTAAGATAATTCGTTATCGATTTTGCCGTTCGGTAGCATGTTGTCAGGATGATACCGGCCTTTTTCTTCTGCCTGGTATCTCGCACAGTTTTGCCAGTTACTGTCGGATAGACAATAATTCTGTGCCCAGGTATCGTCCAGCTTTCCCTGCTTTTCAAATCCTCTCAACGGACATATGCTATACCATTTACATCTCATACGGCACTTTCTTTAAGTGGATTATGCATTTTAACGGTCACCTGATTTGCTCTTGTTCATCCCTTCGACTTTATCTTTGAGCCAGCCGATACGAACTGCTTTTGTCGGATTTAAGGCGGGAATATACGGCTTGATATCCAGCACGGGTGTGCCGTCAGCCATATCGACGCCGGATATGTTCAGGATGTTGCAGTCGATATTTTCGAGGCGGACAACGGATACACCGATGGGATTCGGCCGATACGGACTGCGCGTGGCAAAAACGCCATGCTCTCGATTATCCCACGGCGGAGATGCTTTCAGGCTGCCTTTCTTTACAAGGTGCAGGTGAAAAATAACAATTATATGGCTGAATCCGTTCAGGTCCATTAAGCCGTCGATGAATTCCTCGAATATCTCGATCTTTGCCGTTATCTCAGCAGCGCCGACGGCCTGGCGGGGAATCCCCGTCGGCTGTTTAAACGGAGAGTGAATTATACCAATCGGTTTGTATTCGACGGGATTCATTTTAGATCTTTGGCCTCGATAATCAGGCCCACTCCGATATTCACATATTTGTCACCGTATTGCTCAGCAAAGAGTTTTCTTGCATTATCTCCGCTACAGTGACAGGGGGCGGCGTATTTGATCTGGAGGTCTTCGAAGGCCTTGATGATGGAATTAATGTCTCTGTTACTCGTTGCATTCAGATGGAAGCCGCCCATAACGAACAGGATATTATCGCTGAACAGCTCTTTTGCTTTCCTCGCCATATTTACTATGCCGGGGTGGGCGCAGCCGGTAATCAGTATCATCCCTTTATCCGTTCTGATAATCATTCCCTGTTCTTTTATGGATGTCCCTAATTGTCCCGTTGAGTGGACACCTTTGCAAATTTCCTTAGGTTTTTCGATTTCGATAATTTTTGCCCCGCGAGAGGAGACCATCTGTTTGAAATCCCGTGGAAACGATTCGAGCGCAAAAACACTAACATTGTGATTCTTCTCTAAGAACGATTCCATCCCGCCTACATGGTCCCAGTGTTCATGGGAAATAACGACCAGATCGATACTGTTCGGATCGATTCCAAGTTTCGAGATGTTCTCCATCAGTAAGGAGCCGTCACCTCCGGTATCGAAAAGAATTGTTTTTTCGAGACCGGTTACAACACAAGAAAATCCCCATGCGGTTTTCAGTCCTTCTTTGAAAGTGTTATTGTCATATATGACCGTAATACTTATCTTGTTGCAATCGCAGACGGCATTGTTCGGATCGGTTTGTTGCATTTGTTTTGTACCTCCGTCGGTGTTTTGTGGTGTATTCGCGGCAAAAACTATTGTTGCCGAGATACTAATTAAAAAAAGCGAAAGAGATAATCTGCTCATTGGAATCCTCTTAAAATGAAAATTCGTAATCCGGCCAAAGTTCTCTCCGGAGATGTGATACTATCACTATTGTTTCATCTCGTTAGTTTAATGTTAATTGTACCGGTGTCAATTCTATTCTTGCTTGTCTTCGTTTGATAAAAAACGGATTTGTGATGCTTGATAATATCCGGCTCGTTTGGTATAAATTCCCTCCAGAGACGACACATTGAACTTTGTAGTGGATTAACAGGGCGAATAAGAGCCGACGTCAAAAGCAGAAACAACAAAGGAATGTAATGATGGCGATATCGGATGAATTCGTAAATTATGTGATCGGTCAGTTAGACAACTGGGCCGATGTGTCGGTTCTTAAAATGTTCGGCGGAGCCGGACTCTATTGTGACGGAGTAATGTTCGGGCTTATTGCCGACGATGTTGCTTACCTGAAAATCGATGATTCCAATCGGAAGGATTTCATCGAAGCCGGCTCATCCGCTTTCAATCCGTATCCGGACAAAGATAAAACCATCGTGATGTCCTATTATGAAATCCCTGTCGATGTCCTGGAAAATCCCGACCAGTTAGCAGAATGGGCACAACGTTCCTTAACCGTCGCAAGAAAAACGAAAAGTCATAATTGAAAAGCATTTGCAAGAGGTGAAAAAATGAAACGGATCAAGTTTTTTGCGTACCTAATCATGCTGATAATTCTGCCTATTCAATTAAACTCCTGCAAACCCGAAGATAATCCAAAGGATGACGAAACCATTCCCGATGGCCTGCTGCCTGAATCTGCTGCGGAAGTAACAGATGTAGAATCTACCGAATCCCAAGTTTTAGTTGGTGATAATAATCGAACAAACAGACTTATAGGTACCTGGGTGAAAGATCATCTAATATCAGTCGAGAATTATTATCCGGATGACGTTAATTGGCATTTGTATGTAACCTTCAATAAAGATGGTGGTTTTATCTGGGATTCGAAAAAATATGGGAATAACGAAATAATAGAAGATGAATCGCTTGTTGGGAAATATTCAATTGAAAGAGGATTCCTAATTAACTATATATTTGACAAACCTTCCTCTGGAGCTCAACGTAGAATACCAGAATGGTTTGCATACTGGCCAAATAAATCGCTCGGGCAACAAACTTTTAGATTCCAGGATGACTTTTTAATTTTGGGACATGATGGGGCTAAAATCTGGTTCTACATGAAAAGAAAAGACAATATCTGATAGTTTCATTGTGATGATAAAATGAAATGTTAAAGCCGGGTAATTGAATATGGTTGAAGGATTTTTACTTTGTTTGCTGACGCTTATTGCCGCAGGAGTGGGGACGGCGACCGGATTCGGGACTTCTACGATTATGATTCCGGTACTGACTCTTTTTTTGCCGCTGCCGGTATCATTGCTTTTCGTAGGCATTATCCATTTATGCGGCGATATCTGGAAGGTGCTGCTGTTCAAAAGGGGACTCGACTGGAAATTGATTCTGTTCTTTGGGCTATCCGGTATTGTTGCCAGTTATTTAGGTGCATCGCTGTCGTTTTACGCCGGAGGCCTGGAGTTGAAGAGAATATTAGGGGTATTCCTTATTCTCTATGTCATTTTTCTTTTTGTTAAAAGAACATGGGTTTTGCCAAAGACGTCAGGCACCGCCGTCTGCGGCGGTCTTGCCTCCGGACTTTTCGCGGGCTTCTTCGGTGTCGGCGGAGCCGTTCGGGGGGCTTTTCTAACGGCGTTTAATTTGCCCAAGGAAGTATATATTTTCACATCCGGCATTATTGCATTCTTCATTGATGTGACCCGCGTCTCACGATACATCTGGGGAGGAACGCGCCTGGAGGAAAATATGCTGTATGCTTTGCTCTTTTGCATCCCGGTCTCCTTTCTGGGGGCCTATATCGCTAAGAAATTTTTGGACAGGCTGCCGCAAAGGTTCTTCCGCGTTTTTGTTGGTATCTTCCTGGCAATTGTGGGGGCTAAATTGCTGTTGTGGCCATAAAGTCAACGACGAATTTCCGGCAATACGCTGCCGTTCTCACGGCCGGATTAGTTTATTATTGAGGCAGGGACCGGAGATTAAAGTAAAAAAGTTTATTAAACTTTAACACAAACCTAACAATATGCTAACATAAATGTCCCAATATGGTCATAAACGGATCGTATTAAGGTTGTAAACGTATGGCGAATGAGAGTATTTTAATTGTTGACGACGAGGAAGACGTCCTCGAATTGATCAGGTATAATCTCGACAAGAACGGCTACAAAGTTATTACGGCAACTACCGGCGAACAGGCGATAGAAAAGGCCAGGGGGAAAACGCCGGATTTGATTATATTGGATTTGATGCTTCCCGGTATTGACGGTCTGGAGGTTTGTAAGAAGTTAAAATCCGATGTCAAGACGGAGCGTATTCCTATTATTATGCTCACTGCAAAAGGAGAAGAGTCGGACATCGTGACCGGTCTCGAACTTGGAGCCGACGACTATGTGACAAAGCCGTTTAGTCCGAAGGTACTGACGGCGAGAATTCGCCGGATTTTGCACAGGTCGGTCAGCAGGGATTTGGATCGCCCCCCCATAAAGATACGTGATATAACAATTCATCCGGCACGTCGTGAGGTACTCGTCAAGGGAAAGCAGGTGACGCTTACCTATACGGAATTTAACATATTATATGCGTTGGCCAAACGTCCCGGTCTGGTTTTTACCCGGTACCAGATTATAGATTCCGTTCACGGCGACGATTATCTCGTAACCGACAGGGCGGTAGATGTTCAAATCGTTTCCCTTCGTAAAAAGCTTGGCCCGTGCGGCAATTATATAGAAACAGTTCGAGGTGTCGGCTATCGTTTTAAGGACTGATTAATGTCTAACCGACGTTTATTGTGGCAGATATATCCTGCTTACCTGCTGATTATTGTCGCAGTGTTGGCTGTCATTACATTGTACCTCTCACAATTATTGCCGGAATTCTATTATAACCAGGTGGCGGACGATCTTCAGGCAAGAGCTCGACTGATAGAACAGCAGATTCTGCCCATGCTCAGGGATCCGGACTTAGGAGGTATCGACGAGCTGTCGAGGGAGCTGGGCAAGAGCAGCTCGACGAGAATTACAGTTATTTTAGCCGATGGTCGGGTTATCGCCGAATCGGATAAAGAGGAGCCATTGGAAAATCACGGTAACCGTCCGGAGTTCAAAGATGCTATTGATAAAGGGATCGGTCGGTCTCTGAGATTCAGTAATACCTTAGGCGAGGAAATGATGTACCTTGCGGTGCCTATTGAAGAGCAGGGGCAAACTTTAGCTGTCGTGCGGACTGCGATCCCTGCTACGGCCATACATCGGGAGCTTAAGAAAATATATAACAGGATTTTCCTGAGCATTTTGATTATTGCCGTTATTGCGGCGGGTTTCAGTCTTGTGATATCCCGGAGGGTAAGCCGGCCGATCGAGCAGATGAGAGATACGGCACAGAGATTTGCTTCAGGGGAGCTTGACCTGCGTGTCCCTGTGCCGAAGCAGATCGAGCTTGCCGAGCTTGCCGACTCGTTGAATGCGATGGCTCGACAGTTACAAAGAAGATTCGAGACTATCACCAAGCAGCGAAACGAATCCGAGGCAATTCTTTCGAGCATGGTCGAGGGCGTTCTGGCGGTCGATTCTAACAGTCATATTGTAAGTGTTAATCAGGCCGCGACGAATTTTCTCGGCATCGACGCCAAAAATGCTCAGGGACGTAATATCGAGGAGGCAATCCGCAATCCGGATTTACAAAAATACGTGCAGGATATCTTAAGCGAGGCCGAGCCGGGAGAAACCGATATCGTGCTGTCCGGTCCGCCGGAGCGGATTATTCGACTCGACGGTGCCGCTCTTACGGACACTCATGGTGACAGGAGCGGGGCGGTTATCGTTCTAAGTGACATGACACGGATACGTCGTTTGGAAAATCTCCGGCGTGATTTCGTTGCCAACGTCTCGCACGAGCTGAGGACCCCCATCACATCTATCAAAGGTTTTGTGGAGACGCTGCAGGAAGGCGCCATCACCGAGCCGATAGAGGCCGAGCGGTTCCTTCGAATTATCGCCAGGCATTCCGACCGGCTAAACGCGATAGTCGAAGACCTTCTTACCCTTTCCAGTTTGGAAGAAGGAAGCGAACAGAGGAAAATAGCTTTTGAAAAGAAACCCGTAAGGCCTGTCCTTGTATCTGTTTTAGAGTTATCTTCGGTTAAAGCGGAAGATAAAAATATCACAATATATCTGGATTGCGATGAGGCAATTCATGCAAGAATGAATGCGGCTTTACTCGAGCAGGCGGTCTTGAATCTCGTTGACAATGCCATCAAGTACAGCGAACCGGGCGACCGAATACAAATTCAGGTACAAAAAGAAGACGGCACGGTGGCGGTTTCGGTCCGGGATAACGGCTGCGGCATAGCAAAAAAATATCATGAGCGGATATTCGAGCGATTTTACGTTGTCGATAAAAGCCGTAGTCGTAAATTGGGGGGAACAGGCCTCGGTCTGGCGATAGTAAAACATATTGCTGCGGTTCACGACGGAAAAGTCACGGTTGAGAGCACATTCGGGCAGGGCAGTATATTTACAGTTTACATACCAATTAATTCAAACAGGTGATAATTACATCACTTAAAAAGATATTGGATGGCTATCATAAGAAACTGTTGATATTAACAAAATTTTAACTTTAGCCTGACATTTGTCTAATAATTCCGAGTTATTTTTAATGTTCATAAAAAACGATGTCTTGGTTAAGATTGGCTTTAGACGGAAAAGAATAAGAGTTATTGTTGGAGACGTACAAATGAGAAAGCAGAAAATGAGGAAAGGTATTTTATTGATGGCGGGTATCGCTGTTCTTTTTTGCAGGTGGTCTGCTGCACAGGCAGCCTCCAATGAACTTGGTGAAATCAGGCAGAAACTCACCGATTTGGAGGACAGGACAGCTCAATTAGAGGAAAAACAAAAAGCTGAATCGGGTCCGACTGACTTTCGGGTATTCTGGAAGGAAGGCTTGAATCTCACCACGGAGGATGGAACTTTTAAGCTAAAAATCGGCGGGCGGCTGCAAAACGACTGGTTTTGGTCGAGTGAAGATAGCGGTATTAAGGCCAATATTGGCGAGCAGGAAGACGGAGTCGAATTCAGGAGAGCAAGAGTATATTTCTCCGGGTTGATTTATGATAATGTGGAATATAAACTACAGTTTGGTTTCGAAGGTGGTGATGTGGATTTACAGGATGCCTACCTTGCCTTGACCGACTTTCCATTTGGAACACTTAAGATGGGACGTTTCAATGAACCGTTCAGTCTGGATGAGTTGACGAGCAGCAAATATATTACATTTATGGAAAGGGCGCTGCCGACCGCTTTTGCTCCCGGCCGGAATGACGGTTTCATGCTTCATAATGTTGCTTCTAACGAAAGGATGACTACAGCAGTCGGCGTTTTCAGAGATACGGATGACTACGGTGAAGGTGTCGATGACGGCGGATACAATGTTACCGGTCGAATAACGGCACTGCCGATATACAGGGACAAAGGTGCTTCTTTGCTGCACGTTGGAGCCGCATACAGCTACAGGAATCCGGATGATTCCGTACGGTATCGACAAAGGCCGGAGGCGCATTTGGCTGAATATTTTATTGACACGGGTAGTTTCGCAGGTGACCAGGCCGATCTGCTGGGGCTTGAAGCTGCCTGGGTGAACGGGCCTTTTTCATTGCAGGGCGAGTATATCAAAACCGATGTAAGCAGGATAGGTGGTTCGGATGTCACTTTTGACGGTTATTATGTCCAGGCCAGCTATTTCCTGACTGGTGAACATCGCAGCTATAAAACAAGCGAAGCGGCATTTAGCCGAACCAAGCCGAAGAAAAATTACAGTTCAGGCGGTGGTTGTGGTGCCTGGGAGGTTAAGGCAAGATATTCGGAACTTGATCTCAATGACGGCAGCATCAACGGCGGCGAACTGGATAACATAACGGCTGGCTTGAACTGGTACTTAAATCCTAACACTAAAATCATGTGGGATTATATCCATGCGGATAAGGATAGAATAGGCCAGGCGGATATATTTATGATGCGGCTGCAATTTGATTTCTAATGATTATCTAACATGTAATTAACATAATGTTAACATAAAACTAACACTTCGAATGTATAAATCTTAGGTAGGTTTTTGAAAGGAAAAGATGATGAAGAAATTAATTGTATGTGGACTGGTAATGCTGGCTTTGGTTACGACCTCCAATGCCACAGGTGCCGAGAAACTTCATATCGAAGGCTCGACAACGGTGGGGCCGATAGCCGATGGTTTTGCCGAAGTGTTCAAAAAAATGTATCCTGATGTGACGATAACGGTTAATAAAAGCGGCAGCGGCACGGGTGCGGCGGCACTTATCGACAACCGATGTGACATCGCCACAATGAGCCGGTTTATGAAAGATAAGGAATTCAAAGACGCAACGTCGAAGAGTGTTTTACCCGTCGCTCATGTAGTCGCGATGGATGGCGTTTGCATAGTGGTTCATCCCTCCAATCCGATCGGTGCTATGACCGCCGAACAGGTACGGGATATTTACTTAGGTAAAATCAAAAACTGGAAAGAACTCGGCGGCCCGGATGTTTCCATCGTGGTAATCAGCCGTGATACAGAGTCCGGGACATACGACACCTTTGACAGTTTTATTATGAAGAAAGAGAAAATGGCATCGAGTGTCGAATATGTTACTTCGAACCCCCAGGCCTTTGCCCGGGTGAAAAGCACACGCGGGGCAATAGGCTATGTCGGTTACGGTTTTATTCAGACGGGAGTAAAAGCCATAACTTTAGATGGAGTGAAACCTTCAAGACAGACGATTCTAACCGGTAAATATCCTGTTTCGAGGCCTTTGTTTATGTTTACAAACGGATATCCGACCCTTGGTTCCATGGCCCATAAGTTTGTTACATTTCATCTGACCGAAGAAGGCCAGGAAGTGGTAGAAGACAAAGGTTTTGTCCCGGTGACGGACTATTGATATTTTGAGCCTTTTTGAGATGCTAAAATAAAAATGAACGGCAGCGGTAACGAGCAGTCAGTGCAACAAGCGGCTGGATTCGAGCAGCCGCTTGTGCTTACGTTTGGTCAGGATATCAAGGGCTTTATGTTCAAGCACCTTGGTCGTCTGGCCCTTTTTGCTTTGACATGTACTTCAGTTTTGGCCGTCTTTCTGATTTTTCTGTTCGTAATTCTTGAAGCATTTCCATTTCTGGGAAAATTCAGTATAGTTCAGTTTCTGACCAGTACGGCCTGGTATCCCGAACATGGAGAACTGCCGGAATTCGGTACCCTGGCATTGATTGTCGGCTCAGTCTATGTGACCGCGGCGGCTCTGGTGTTCTCTGTCCCGATAGGTGTTTTGGCGGCGGTTTTCCTCAGTGACATCGTGCCGTTTCGGATAAGAAATATTGTCAAGCCTGTTATCGAAATTCTGGCGGCGATTCCTTCGGTGGCTTACGGTTTTTTTGCAGTGTTGGTTCTGGCCCCGTGGCTGCAAAAATATCTGGGCTTTTCAACGGGCACGAATGCCTTGAATGCATCCCTGTTGCTTTCGATTATGGCTCTGCCGACTATAATCAGTGTGGCCGAAGATTCGATTTCAGCAACGGGAAGAGAATTGAGGGAAGCATCGTACGGACTTGGGGCCACACGTTTCGAGACAACGTTCAAGGTAGTAATCCCCGCCGCACACAGCGGGATTATTGCCGCAATTGTTTTAGGTATGATGAGGGCAATCGGAGAGACAATGGTGGTCTGGATGGCATCGGGCAACGCCAGTCAGATCCCGCACCCGTGGTGGAACCTCTCCCAGTCCGTCCGAACAATGACCGCGACGATTGCCGGAGAGATGGGTGAGACGGTTAAAGGCTCCGACCATTACAGGGCGCTTTTTGCAATCGGGCTTTTGCTTCTTGTAATGACTTTAATGTTGAATCTCGTTAGTGAATATTTTCTGACAAGGGCAAAGAAATCTCTGGGGAAATCCTAAGTGAAAACAGGTTTTCGTACAATATTCGATAAATTTTTCACAGTGATAACCGGTTTTGCCGTTTTATCACTCGTGGTTGTGTTGTTTGTTATCCTGGGCCCCATGTTTCATCGCGGATTAGGTGCGGTATTTTTCAAAGGGACTGTGGAATTTCGCAGAATGCAGTTGGCCGAGTTCGGTCATGGTGATTTTTCTGAGGTTCGTGCAGAAGTCGAGCAGGTCGAAAAAGTACGGGCGAACGTGTATAAGCTGATTGATGAATTCAAAAGCGGTGTTGATACCGAGCAGCTCACCGGCCGGGCTAAAGATATCTATCGAAATTTCGGAGATGAGCTTCACCTTAAAGACCTGCCCCGCGAACAATATACGGCATTGCGTTCGCTTGGCCGGGACATTCGTAACAAACTTACAGAGGCATTTTCAAGCAGTAGTATCGAGCAAATACGGCAGGATATCGAGTATGTCTTGAAATATGAAAATGACGAACGTTTCAAAGGAACGGCTGCGGAAGGCTTTTTTCAATTGGCAAGACAATATCAAAAGGCCGCGGCGGCGACCGATTTAGATAAAAGGCAGGAATATGCCGCGGAATTGGCTGAGCTGGAAAATATTATAACAGAGCTGCTTGGTCCGGGGCCGGATGAAGATCCTCCCGCTTTGGCTCAGTTCAGATATGGTGCCACCCGGTGGGATCAGGCGAATCAATTGCTGCACAAAGTGCATTGGAAAGAGCGATGGATTAAAGCGGAATCAAGCGTCTCTTTGGTAAGAAAAGAATTTTCACGGAAAGAACAATTTGCCGGGACCGAATTGGAACCTCTGTTCGGATATATCGATGATAATCTTGGGAGAATGCTTGAGCCGCGGCGGACTTTTTACTGGCGATATTTCATAGACGATGGAACGCCGGGGCATTATTTCGGCGGGATAGGCCCGGAGATTTTCGGCACGCTGCTGTTGACTCTTTTGAGCATGATTTTCGTCGTTCCGTTCGGAGTAATTAGTGCCGCGTATCTTACCGAATGTACCCGCGAAGGTCCGGTCATCAGAATTATCCGCATGAGCATTAACACGCTGGCGGGTGTTCCCAGTATAGTTTTTGGTTTGTTCGGTCTTGCCTTCTTTGTGTTGTTTTTTATCCCTTTATTCGGCGGTCCTTCGAAACCCTGTATTCTTGCCGGTTCGATGACTCTCGCCGTTCTGACATTGCCGGTGATGATTCGTTCGTCTGAAGAGGCGATTCGGACTGTTCCCCAAACTTACAAAGAAGCGTCGTTGGCCCTTGGTGCCAGTGGTTTCCGGACATTTATGACGGTTACGTTACCGGCGGCCCTGCCCGGGATTTTAACAGGAGTTATTTTGTCTCTAAGCAGAGTGGCGGGGGAAACCGCACCGATTTTATTTACCGCCGGTATAACGGTAGGGCCTGTGCCGAAGTCGATTTTTCAAACTACCCGGACTCTTTCTTATGGAAGCTGGGATATGGCAGTCGGGGATAAACTCTCCGCCCAGGTGCCTCATAATCAGTTCGGGATGGTTGTCACTCTTATTTTGTTGATTCTGGTTCTAAATGCCCTGGCCATTATTCTGCGTTCGAGGGTATTTAAGCGATTGAAAGGCCATTGAGAATTAACCTTGGCCGGGAGAAAATATTTGTAATGCTCAAGAGGAATGCTAAGATGTTATCGGTATCGGAAAAAGCCATTGCGAAAAAAAATAGTAAACTGGAAGCCAAGCACGAGTTGAAGGTGGAAAAAACAGATAAAACAACACAGGAAACGAAGCCGGCTCAGGAGTGTGCGTGTTCGGTGATAAAAGCTGAGAGCTTCGGTTTTTATTACGGCTCCAAAATGGGAGTCAAAGATATCTCGATGGAAATCTTTCCCTGTGCCGTAACGGCAATAATAGGGCCGAGCGGCTGCGGCAAAAGTACTTTTTTGCGAAGTATCAACCGGATCAACGACCTTATCCCGCATATCCGTGTCGAGGGAAAAATGTTTGTAAACGGCCATGATATTTACGACAAGCAGACAAACCTGGTAAATCTGCGACAGCAGGTCGGAATGGTTTTTCAAAAACCAAATCCGTTTCCAAAAACTGTTTTCGACAATGTTGCATACGGACCGAGATTGCAGGGCATAAAAAGACGCGGCGAACTGCAGCAAATCGTGGAGGAAAGCCTGAGAGCGGCGGCGCTGTGGGACGAGGTGAAAGATGATTTGAAAAAATCGGCACTGGCTTTTTCCGGGGGCCAGCAGCAGCGATTGTGTATCGCAAGGGCGTTGGCTACCAAGCCGAATGTCCTACTGATGGATGAGCCTTGTTCGGCACTGGACCCTATCGCCACAGGCAAGATCGAGGACCTGATCGACAGCCTTCGAAGCAATTATACGATTGTGATTGTCACTCATAACATGCAGCAGGCCGCAAGGGTGAGCGAACGAACGGCATTTTTCTGCCTCGGTGAATTAATCGAATACGATACGACAACGAAGATTTTCCGAAATCCGGGTAAAAAACAAACCGAAGATTATGTCACCGGGAGATTTGGTTGATATTATGGCTGAAGGCAGCAACAGAAAAATCTGGAAGATAAGAACCATAAAAAATTATCCCGAAGCCCATAACCACCTGTTTATTGGACAGGTACTTGAGCTGCATCAGTCTTATGTTAGATTAGACTGCCGAACATATCACTTCGGCAGAGCTATTAACAGTGCCAGGGATATCAGAGCGGGGACTAAAGGTATAAGGATTCTGCCGTGGACTTGCATTGAATTGATTAACGAGCTTCCTTCTTCTTTCGATTATTCCAAAGCAGAGCTTGTCTCTAACAAGGAAGGTAAAATTGCGTTGAGTGATGGGAAAACAGATTGTATTTTGTCATCTTCCTACGACAATAGATATTAGAATTGGAAAGTCTAAAAATGCCTAAACACTTTCAGCGTGAAATTGAGAATTTGAAAAAGAAAATCCTGGCTCTCGGAGCAAGGATTGAAACGGCGGTTCACGAAGCCATACGCTCCATCGAGGAAAGAGATGCGTCTCTGGCCCGGGGGATAATAGAAGATGATATTCAGATCGACGATTTCGAGGTCGAGGTCGAGGAAGAATGTCTGAAGATACTTGCCCTGCATCAGCCGGTGGCTATAGACCTGCGTTTTATTGTGGCAGTCCTGAAGATTAATAACGACCTCGAGCGTATCGGCGATCTGGCGGTCAATATCGCCGAAAGGTCGGTCTTTCTTGCTTCCGTGCAGCCGGTAAGTACGAGTTTTGATTTCGCCCGGATGAGCGGCAAGACCGAGTCAATGCTCAATAAGAGCCTCGATGCTCTGGTGAATATGGATTCCGCTCTGGCTCACGAAGTCTGTACCGACGACGATGAAGTCGATAGTATCAATAGGCAGATGTACCTGAAAATCCAGGAGGCGATTCAAAAACATCCCGACCAGATGATATCTTTAATCCATCTTCTGTCCGTCTCCCGGCACTTAGAGCGGATAGCCGACCATGCCACTAATATCGCCGAAGATATCATTTATATGATTGACGGCAAGATTATCCGGCATAAAAGCGAACAATATCAGCCGGAGCCGGATTAAGTCGTCGATGTCGATGATTTCTCCTGAAATGAATATGCGTTCTTTGGCCTGCTATTTTTCCCGCCCGACAAGCGGCCAAATATTCTCCACGCGAAAGAACACAAGATACTTATTCGAATCGTCGCCGGCAGGACTGATTTCAGGCTGTTTTATTATGAAGCTCTCCACCAAAGACTGGTTTGTCTCGGCCCGTATCATTGTCAGATACAGCCTTTTGCCGGTGTAACCCGGGCCTTTTTCGATGAACATATATGCGGCATTGGGATTGGATTTGAGGTTCTGGTAACTAAGACGTTCCCGCATAACAAGTGCGATTGTCGATTCGTCCACAACTTCCGGGCGGGCATAAAGGGCGATATCCACCATCCCGTCGGAATCGGCGGTGGCCAATATGCCCGTGCCTTCGGCGTTCTCGAAATATTCGAACAGGCTCATAACAATAAATCTCCGTATATGTTGTCTTTTCAGTGATATTATTAATTTATTCGCTTATAAGGATACCCGGCTCCGGCCGTTTGTACAAGAGGCTCGGGATTTTCCTTTGTTATTCAAAACCAGCCGGTAAACCTTTCATTTCATACGTGAGCACGCATTCGATAGTTCCGATCAAAAGGAGTTTATTTTTCAATATTACAGTTTTTTTACACTAAAAGAAATTCAAATAAGAATAGAATAATTTTTGGATATTGTTCTTGACAAAAATATAATTCATCGATTATCAATATATCAGCAACAGCAGATAGTCGTTCCGGGAAATAGTTTTAATATGTCATATTTGTATTTCAAATTCCCGGACAATGAGCTAAATAGTGATTTGATAAGTGACGCGATTTGAGGGTGGTGTAACCTGAGAGAGGAGGTGTATTCGGCCGATAACAGACAAGATTGCTGTGCGCTATTGGTTTGAACAATTCACCGCCACTTTTTTCCTTGGACTCATTTGTGGTAAAGGTCAATGAAGATAAAAGAGCACATCTTATCGGTGATGGTATTGGTTCTGATAATTGCCGGTTTGTCTCATGCGGATTTTTTGTACGCCGTTACGATGGATGACGAGCTCCTTTCGCTCGATCCTGTTACAGGGGCGGGCAGCCTTATTGGAATTTTGGATACAGTGATGAGCAGCTTCGGTCTTGCAAGCCGGGGCGAAGCAATCTATTCGTTTGACCAGCAAACAAATCGGTTACGGCAATTGGATCCGCAGACAGCAGGCACTCTGTCGACCATCGATATCGGTGCCACTATTGTCGGTGAAGGAGGCATTGCGTTTCGGAGTGACGGGACCGGTTTTCTTGCTTCGAGTTTTTACACAGCGGAGGAATTATGGAGTTTCGATATGTCTGTCCCGGATTCGAAAATAATCGGCACTTTGGATATTGGTATGGACGGGCTCGCCTTTAATGAGGATGATATCCTGTACGGGCTAAGCCAGATGTCGTACGATCTGTACACAATAAATCCCGTCAATGCCGAGTTAACGCTTGTCGGCTCGACCGGCCTGACAAGCCAGACAATTCTTGGAGGACTAACATTTTCTTCCGCCGGTACGCTTTACGCTGTTCTTAATGACACCCTATACACGCTTAATCCGAAAACAGGAGCTGCGAGTGTGATTGGACCGATCGGTTATGATGACGTCTCGGGACTGACCGCTATAGCCCCGGTCCCGGGTGCTGTTTTTCTATGCGGCCTTGGCTCCGTTCTTGTTAACCGGCTGCGAAGAAGCAGGAAACTCTGACCTTTTTAAAATTTTAACTGCTTTTTTCTGTCACTGAGTCAGGTCGGCCAATTCGGCAATCTTTTCTTGTGAAAATGCCTGGTCATACAGTATTACTTCATCAATCTTGCCGTGGAAGAATCGAGTTTCACCTGAAAGCCACCCCAGAACGAATTGAGATTCATTGTAAGGCGCTCTCGGCATCATTATTTCCGATGCATCTAACATTCCGTTTATATAAACAGAGGCCGAATCGCCACTGCATGTCACCGTCACATGAGACCACTGGTCCAGCGGGACCTGTTCCTGTGATACAATAGATACCGGATTGTTATCACCCCGCGAAAGGGTAAATTCAATTTCTCCATTAAGCCATCGTGTAACGGCAAAGTCTATGTTGTCGTTTTGTTTCTGTCCCCGTGAGACGATATATCGAGTACCACCCATATGTGCAGGATGGAGCCACATTGCCAGTGTCAAATGTTCAGGCCCCAGCAAATCGCTGTCGCCGCAATCGACATAGCCGTTAAGTCCATTCAGATTCAAAGCTCCATCGATTATTCCTTCAGTCCATGTGCCGTTATGGACCATGCCGTGATGGTATCCGGACGAATCAAGGGCAGTAGTGCCTTGAATTTCATCGAACTTCCAGTGGGCAACCGGTTTGAGCTCAGGCGCAGTAATGATCTCACCGAACTGTATTTGAATGCCCCCCTTCAGCACACCATTAATGTATCCTTCCACATCGATGGTCGGCACACCACCGCCTACTCTCTGCAAGGTATCTGCCACCTGCAACGAGGGTGGGCAAGGTATCTTCACGATTACTTTGATCTCTACCTCATCGTGTGGCCCGACCAGCACTGAACCAGTGGGGTCGGTGGTCACCTCCCAATCAGACGGCACATCGAAGGTTATCAATCCGAGGTCCACCGTAACAGAGAAGGGCGAGTCATTGTATATGGTGAAGGTGAAGACCTTGGTCTCTCCGCAGGACGGGAGCTCAGTGACATCCACGTTGCGCTGGCTTTCCTGTGGATCGAGCTGGCCCTCGGGATCGGTTAGTCGGATGAGAATGCACTGGTGACCGGATTGGGTTGGCGTCCATGCCGCGTCCACGCTGGTCAAAGCCGACGGAGCCAGTGTCACCATCTGGACAGGGGGAACCATGCCGACATTCGAGAAGGGAATCCCCATGCCAAAGTCAGCCCAGCCAAACTCGACGTTGACGACGACCGGAACATCGCCGGTGTTATGTAGCACGGCACTTACCGTGGTTTCCTGACCCTCTTGCGGTGGGTCCGGATCGACGCTGATCTCCGTCTCGGCATAGCTCTTCTCGTGCGGTTTGTGCACCGAGACAGGTGGCACGTTCAGCTTGCGGAATCCGCCGATGAGTTCACCCTCGGCATAGGCCTCCACGTCGACGATGACCTCTCCAGCGGCGGGCAAAGGCTCGTCCGGCGGAGGTGTCACGGTGAGGGTGACCTCACGTGTCTCGCCAGGAGCCATGTCCAGCAGGATGTCAGGGTACAGTTCGAGTCCCCAATTGGGCAGGTGAGGAACCAATCCCAGGGTGATGTCCACGGTGTGGTCAAGGGGGTTGCCCACGGGGAAGGTCAGGGAATGGGGCTCGCCCGGCTGCAGCGGCTCGCCCACGTCGATACAGCGACGGCTCCAAAGCGGCTCGTGCCCCTCCAGTTCCAGCGTCACCTGCACGCAGAACTTGCCTGTTACACCCGGAGGGGGATTCCAGGTGACATGGCCGCGGGCAGCGCCATGGGCGGGGACGAAGATGTGAATGGGGTTGGGCATGATGTGTTCATCGCTGAAGGGCAGGCCGATACCAAAGGGAGCGACACTGAAGCGAGTCTGCACAACCTGGTCCGTGTCGGTGGGGTTGTATAATTCGACGCTGAGATTGACTGGCTGCCCAGGGACGATGGGATATGGATCCACTCCAATCTCAGTTTCGGCATAGACGGGATCTTTTGGTCGGTGCACGGTCACCGGGGGGCTGAAGACCTTGCGGAATCCGCCGATTAGCTCGCCATCTACAAAGGCCTCCACGTCGACGATGACCTCTCCAGCGGCGGGCAAAGGCTCGTCCGGCGGAGGTGTCACGGTGAGGGTGACCTCACGTATCTCGCCCGGAGCCATGTCCAGCAGGATGTCAGGGTACAGTTCAAGTCCCCAATTGGGCAGGTGAGGAACCAATCCCAGGGTGATGTCCACACGATGGTCAAATGGGTTGCCCACCTCGAAGGTCAGGGAATGGGGCTCGCCCGGCTGCAGCGGCTCGTCTATGTCTATGTTGCGCTGGCTGCACTGAGGATCATAGCCCTCCATGTGCAGTTCAACCTGGATGCACACGCTACCGCTGACTGGTGGAATCCAGTGGATACACTCCTTAACGGTGCTGTGGGGCGGGAGGTGCACAGGCCGAAGTCCGTTGATAGGCGTGAAAGGTATGCCGATGCCGAAGTTGGCCCAGGAGAATTGTACCATCACGTCTAGCGGGTCAGCCGTTGGGTTGCGCAGCTCGACGCAAACCTCGGTGGGCTCGCCAGCTTTGACTGGGTACGGGTGGACCGTGATCTCACCCTCGGCGTAGGGCGGGTCCGGGAAGCGATGGAGGGGAACTGGCGGGCGGAAGGTCTTGCGGAATCCGCCGATGAGCACACCCTCGGCATAGGCCTCTACGTCGACGATTACCGTTCCATCGGGGGGCAGGGGCTCGCCCTGTGGAGGCGTCACAGTGAGGGTGACCTTACGTATCTCGCCCGGAGCCATGTCCAGCAGGATGTCAGGGTACAGTTCGAGTCCCCAATTGGGCTGGTGAGGAACCAATCCCAGGGTGATGTCCACACGATGGTCAAACGGGTTGCCCACCTCGAAGACGCGAGAATGGGACTCACCCGGCTGCAGCGGCTCGTCCGCGTCTATGTTTCGCTGGCTGCGCTGTGGTTCCGCGCCCTCCTGATGCAAAACCACCTCGATGCACCAGTGACCGGGGCCAGGGGGAGTCCACACCACACAGCCCGAGGCAACGCTACCGGGTGGCACATGCACACTGGTCGAGTCTACAGCGTTCCAGGGCAGCCCGATGCCAAAATTGGCTACCCTGAACTCAAGGGTTACGACGTGAGCGTTGACGGGATCATTATTGACCACCTCAGCGCAGAGCCTGGTGAGGCTTCCGGCCGTGGGCGGCTCCGGGTGGACGGATATCTCATCCTGCGCATACGTGGGCCAGTCGCCATGGGGGAAGGTCACAGGGGCTGGCGTGCTGGTCGCTTTTCTATTTGTAAAGACAGCTTTAACGGTTTCTCCAGCTTCCAGTGAAATAGTGGCTGTTCGAGTTTGAAGATTTTTAGTACTGTTATTATCGCTAAATATAATATCGGTTAGCGTCCAGCCTGATGTCATTTGCTCCTGCACCGAATATTGGCCTGGCTCTAAACCTCCTACGACGTATTGCCCACCATCGCCAAGGTAGCCGCCTGTGATACCAACTAGAATACCTGTAAAACCAAACATATCAGGTGCACCATCCGGGATGGTTTGCTTTTCGATAATTATTGTGCCGCCAACCTGACCTCCTGCATTAATTTCCACCGTATAGTCTTCGACCTCGCCGTCCGGAGCTTGCCCATCATAACTCAAATCTCGCACCGAACTTAATCGGAATCGGGCATAAGTCTGGCCCAGTCGGGCATTCGCGGGGACATTAATGGTAAACGAATTAGCTCCCGAACTCACCGGTTGAGCGGCGATGATGTGTTCGCCGGCATCAGTCCAGCTACCGTCGATATTAAAATCGAGCCAGGCGTTAAGCACGCCACCGGTTGAAGCAACAACAGTAATGGGTACGGCCTGTCCCGGCGCGATTAATGGGGACATGGTTACACCATCCTCATCGTTGTTTCCCGTATTGTCATCGCCATCCGCGTTCGGCGTGGGTTGTCCGTTAGCTTCTGGATCGATTGTATAGCCAAGGAACAAATCCTCATCAACCACATGCCTCGCACCGTTGTTCACCAATAGCGTGGGATATGTTGGATCCGGCGCATCGCCGTAATCATATTCGACCTCACCGGTTTTTTCATTCTTGAAGATAATGACGATGTTTTCACCTTCATCACAATCCACGTAAACCGTGGCATTGGCCAGGTCTATAGTGGAACCGTTATCCGTGTCGCCTGTGATTGTGATGTCTTTTAGCGTCCAGCCGCCGGGAACGCTCTCTGTGACCTTTTCCAGTTGATTGGGATCGGCTATTGTCAGTGTGTTGTGAGAAGGATCTTTTAGGTTTTCACAAAAGACATCGAAGAAGCTGGCGGGATTGTAAACACAAAATAAAAACGGGGTATCATCTGCAGGTGTCGCTTCTTTAATCACCACCACGGAGCCGTCGTCTCCTGTTGGTGGCTCATCCGTTCGGTAGTTGCCGAAGTCGATATCAGTCTCTTGCTGGCCTTCTTGCAGGTCGATCAGCCAGTATCCCGGCACGCCATCGACGGCGGGATCCCTCTGGAGCCAGCCGGTTTGGTTGACTTCGTGTATCCTGTAAACTCCGGCTTGCAGGTTCGTAAATGCGTAGTTACCGTTGGCGTCCGTTGTTGTCGACTCATCATCTTCGTCATATATACCGTTATCGTTCGAATCGAGAAAAATCGTCCAGCCGGGAATGCCCGGTTCGCCGGGATCTTTTTGGCCATTGCCGTTGAGGTCATTATATTTCATACCACGAATCGAATTTCCGCCTTCATCCATGCGGCGGTTGCCGAAATCCATATCCATTAGGACCTCGCCTTGGCTTAGCGTGACGCCTGAATAGTGCTTCTCGGGGGGAAATGTTTGAAACCAACCTTGCTTATCTTCTTCACTTACCTGATATGTGCCCGGTTCGAGGTTTTCGAATTGATATTCACCGTTCTGATTGGTCATAGTGGTCGCCAGGACTATGCCGTCATTGTCCGAGAGTGTGATTTCCCAGTCAGGTAATCCCGGCTCATCCGGCTCGCGCTGACCATTGTCGTTGAGGTCGTTGAATTTGACACCGCGGATTGCACCTTCGCCTTCCGGCGGCTCACCACCTTCCTCGACTGTAACCATGGCTGTGTCCGTATCGCTCTCGCCGTGTGAATCAGTCACCTCTAATTTAATTGTAAATTGACCAGCACCTGGAGGTACCCACACATATGTCGGGGTAGTATGTGCACCGCTGATTGGAAGATTAGACTCGTACCATTCGTATTTGGTGATGCTGTCTCCTGCATCCGGATCGTAGGAACCGGAACCGTCCAGCAGGAGGGGCATGCCCACTTGAGTGGAATACGGGCCGCCTGCATCCGCGACGGGCGGATTGTTTTCTGGTGGTTCTTCGGCCAGGACGGTGATGGTCACCGTGGCCTCATCATAGTCGTTGTATGGATCGAAGGCCAGATAGGTGAAGTAGTCGGTCCCGCTGAAACCGGCATTGGGGGTGTAGGTAAATGAACCGTCGTCCGACAGAATTATCGCGCCATTCGATGCCACAGTGAACAGGCTTGCGGTCAGCGGATCGCCGTCCAGGTCACTGTCATTGCCCAAAACACCTGGAGCTGAAACAGTTAAGACACTATCTGCATCAACATTATAGAAATCGTCGTTCGCGACAGGCGGATTGTTTTCGGGTGGAGGAGTTTCGCTGAGGTACCAGAACTTGTTGCCTGTGAGTGTCTTGCCACCCAAAGGCACGACATATTCAATCTTTTCGCCTGAGGCAGAGCCGCCTATCGAAGAAGAGTCTTGAAATGTATATCCGGACTTTCCTTCGCATACGATGGTAAAGAATTCATAATTTTGTTCCGTCTCGAGTCCATACCATCCGTCTGAGCCTGTCGTGTAAGAAGCTACCTCATCCCCCAGGACGTCACTTGAGTAGGAAGCATAAAGTTTTACGCTCACATCGGCCAGTCCCTCTGCCGTCGGCGGCTCGGTGAGATATTCGCCCTCATATACACGCCCTGACAGAAGCTCTGCCTGACTTGCAGCAGAAAGTACAAAAACAATCAAAATCCAGGAAAGTTTCGAACAATATGGTATGCGCTTCATTTTCCTACCCTCTCGAAATTAAGAAATGACAGTATATTTTGACCCAAACTGTTTTGACCAGACTCTTTGTACGCATATCCGGGATGATTGTTATGACTTCTTCACTAATCTGCCTGGCTCCTTCAGGACAACAAATATAACATGTAATGCTCGGACATGCAATATAAATCCCTGAAATTTATGCAATAAATGCATAAGTAAATAGGTATAAGAGCCTTGACAAAATTATTTACTTGCCTTTTGTGATTTTAGTAATAAGCTGGATTTATCGTCACCATAGTGTCCCGTTCGTGTCCCGTGTAGTGTAAAATAAATTATCCGGGTGATTGGGAATGAAATAATGCGGCTTGATTCGAACAAGTTCGGCTCAATACTCATTGGCGGAGTTACTTACAGCAGCAATTGCCTGGTATTCATAAAGTCACAAGTTCACAAGTCATAAGTGCACAAGTGCTCTTCTGCCCTTATGCCCATATGCTCTTATTTACGTCCCTGAGACGACGACATCAGTGAAGACAAGGCTCGGCATCCGTTGAGAAGAATATATCCAGGGGTCGTTGGCGACTTCGATTAATTTGTGCCAGAATTTGAGATGGTTGTCGGCGATATTCATCTCGGCTATCGCCTGAGAAGGTTCGCCGTTCTCGAAGAGATGGCCGATGATCCCGATGGATGCGTCGCCGGTAGTAGAGTTTGAGTTGCCGCCAATGAAACCGGTGACGAATACGCCTCTGCCGAGGTCTTTCATAATCTGCTGTACGGATCTTTCACCCGGCGGAATGATAAGATTCGAAGCTCCGCCTGTTGTCGGGTCCCATTCGAGCTTCCTGCTGTAATACCAGTCGATGAAGAACTCTTTCAGAACGCCGGATTCTATTACAGTTCTCTTTTTCGTCGCGATTCCGTCACCGTCATACAAACGACTGCCCAGGCCGCCGACGATAAACGGATCATCGATGATAGTAAGATGGTCACTCGCTATTTTCTGCCCTTTTTTGTCAGCAAGAAACGATTGTTTCTGATGGATATTTCCCCCTGACATAGGCGAGAGAAGTCCCCTCAGTAATCTCGAAACGACTCTGTTTTCGATAATTACCGGTAAAGTCTCGGTTTTTATCTTTTTGGCGCCAAGCAAATCGAGAGTGCGTTTGGCAGCTATGGTCCCTATTTCTTCGGCCGAAGGTATATCATCCTTCTTGACACAGGTTATGTAGTGATAGCCGTTCGGTCTGCGGTCACCTTCGTCCTGAACGGTCAATTGTGCTCCGGCCGAATATCGCGTATATTCCCGGTAACCTTCGAAGCCGTTGCTGGTTAAAGTTACTGATTCGCCGTAACTGTCCGATTCGCCGGCTGTAACCGAAATGACCTTTTCTCCGCCTTTTGCCAGAGATGTATCTTCGATAGCCTTGACCAGTGCGTGACGGGATTCCGGAGTGAGCTTCTCATAATCGGCGTCTCTGATTCCAAGGTCGATATCGGCCCGGCCGCCGTATAGTCTCGGGTCCGTCAGCGTTCGGTAGGGATCTTCAGCGAGAAGTTTTGTAGTGACTACTGCGTTGGAAATAAAATCCTGCAGGGCGTCCTGACGCAAATCCGAAGTGCTCTGTCCCGAGTATCGATTATTGACGTAGATTTCTATGTTGAGGTTTTTGGTGGATGCTTCTTTGATGTTCTCCGGCTTTCGCTGACGATAGCTTATGTCCACAAATCGCCGGCTGCCGATACTCACCCGGCAGTCGTCGGCACCTGCGGTTTTTGCCGTCTTAATCGACCATGCGGCCAGGTCATGCATTTGCTTGTTCATATTTATCTTCCCTTTCTTCAGGCCTTTGTACCGCCTACGGTCATTGACTTGACAAGAGCGGTCGGCAATCCGAAACCGACCTTGACTCCCTGTCCGTTTTTCCCACAGGTGCCGCCGCCACCCTGGTACATTTTCAAATCATTAGCAACCATCGTGACATTCTTGAGCATCTTTGGTCCGTTGCCCATGATGTTGATGTCCTTGATCGGTGCCGTCAGCTTGCCGTCCTCGATCATGCGTCCCTGGGAGACATAGAAAGCGAAATCGCCCTCGCCGATTTTTACCTGCCCGTTGCTCACGGTCTGGATGTAAATGCCGTTTTTGGCTTTTTTAATGACTTCATCCGGCGTGGGCGTTCCCGACAGCATATAAGTATTTCTCATGCGCGGCATCACGTAATGCTGGTAGCTTTCGCGTCGGCCGTTGCCGGTTGGTTTTACCTTATAGTGTTTTGCCGAAATTTTATCGTGCATATAGCTGCGTAAAATGCCGTTTTCCACAAGCACGGTTTTCTGGCCCGGTGTGCCTTCGTCATCGATGTTGAGAGAACCCGAAAGGCTGAGATTTGTGCCGTCGTCGAGAATGGTGACAAACGGTTCGGCCACTTTCTTACCGATCATTGTGCTATAAGTCGAAGTCCCTTTACGATTGAAATCGGCCTCCATTCCATGACCGATTGCCTCGTGTAATAATATCCCGGTGACACCGGGGCCCAGTACAACAGGTATCTCTCCCGCCGGGGGCTGGACCGCATCGAAGAGAACAAGAACGCGATCTACCGCCTCGGTGGCGACCTCGTTGACTATATCCGGGCTGTAGAAGGAAAAGTCCCTCCGTCCGCCGAGATTCCAGTTCGACCGTTCGCGTTTGCCGTCCTTTTCGGCTACTACCGAGGCGAACAGGAAATTCAGCGGCAGCAGATCCTCGGCCTTTTTCCCGTCACTGGTGACAACCATAACCCGTTTTTGCTTATCGTGGAATCCGGCATTGACCTTGATAATTAAAGGTGACAGGGCGAAGCATTTATCGTTCGTTGACTGCACTATCGGAAGTTTCAATTCGAAAGGTACCGAACTCAGAAGCTTTTCGAGAGGGTAGTGGTTTTTGAATTTTGGTTTTACGAACTCACCGGCGGGCTTGTTCGGCGAAGCGTCGGCGATAGTTGCCGCCGTCGATGCCGCCGCCATCATGGACTTTTCGGTCATCTCCTGGGTAAATCCATATCCGACCTGGTCGCCTTTGACCGTTCGAATACCGGCGCCGAGTGACACATCGCAATACGCCTGGTTCACTTTGCCGTCCTCGAGGATGACATAGTTGCTTATCGTATGCTCGAAATACAAATCGGCATAATCGCCTCCCTTGGCCAAAGCTTCGGCGAGCACCTTCCGGCAAAGATTGTCCGTAATACCGAATTCGGATTCGAAGTATCCGGACTTTTTAGCAGGCATCATCTCGGACGAGCACGAAGACAGTACCGGTGATAATGTTGCGGCGAAAGCCGTGCCGGCGGCATTGCGGAGAAAGGAACGTCTCGTTATCGACTTCATAATATGTTCCTTAAATTGATATAGGTTACTGCGATTATTTCAATAGAATATAAACCGTATCTTTTCTGGAAATTTATACAATATAAGGGGATAATTCAAGTAAAAAAGAAATTAGCCGGAATATTACAAAAAAGCCCGCTGGTTAATTTATTATGGTTTGCATTTATTATGATTATTTGGTATATTTGCCGCATTGAGCCGGGGAGTAGCTCAGCTTGGCTAGAGCGCTGCGTTCGGGACAGGTCGGCGTTCTTATACAAGTCCCAGACGCAGGGCCTGTTTAAGTCCGAAGTGGAGCGGGCCCTTATCGATCGACGCGCGGACGTTGCCGTGCACAGCCTCAAGGACCTGCCCACGGCCGGCGCCCCGGAACTTATGGTGGCGGCCATACCCCCGCGCGAGTCCCCTGCCGATTGCCTGGTGACACGTCACGAGATCACCGGATTGTCTGACCTGCCGCCGGCCTGGCCCAAGACCTGTTGGACGCCGGAGGAAGGGAGATTTTACAGGCAATTAGAAGGGAGAAGGGTGAAAAGACGGTATGCCGGCGTAGGGCTCAACCGCGCCGAAGTTTGGTATCGTCGTGCAGTACGTTGTTAGGTTGTTTGCATTTATTGGGCCGAAAAACGAATTTGTATTTACACGCACTGCAAACGTATTTCTTGGGTCGTTTAATCTCAACCCAAACAAGAACACCAGCAGCGACCAACGCAAAAATGTACCAATATTTACCAAACACTAAAAACACCAGCATAGCAACAAAAGAAGCGATTTCCACCAAGACCCCTGCACACATGACCAGATCGTCCAAAAGCGGAAACAACTGCCTCGAAGCTCTATTTCCACATTTTGGGCACTTGACATGAACCATAGATTGATCCCTTCAATCTAACGACTAGACTGTGCGCGCTGCTTTGCGGAGAAAGGAACGTCTCGTTATCGACTTCATATTATGTTCCTTAAAGTTGTGTTGGTTTCTATAGAATATTTTTTGGACAGATGAAATTTATCATCCGCGAATCACACTCAAATCGGGGAGACAAGATTTGAACTTGCGACCTCTGCGTCCCGAACGCAGCGCTCTAGCCAAGCTGAGCTACTCCCCGGCTCAACTCGGCGAATATACCACATAGTCCTGACGAATGCAACAAACAATTAATATACTGGATTAACTTGAAAAAATTCTTAATTGTTCGCAGAAAACCATGTTTTATAAAGATGTATGGCAACTTCATCCTGATTGTTTTCTATCAGGATGGTGATGGAAAAGCCGTCTTTGACATTTTTATTGAAATTCTTATCAGTTATAAGTCAATCGCATCTTTTCATCATTCATTGTCGGGATAATAATAGCCTGCCATTCATCGCTGTTCCATGTTCCCAGTTTTTCATGCATCTTCAGATACTTTTCCGGTATCGGATGGGTGCCGTATACGACTTCAAGGCCATACTTCGTTTTGATATAGTCATGAAAATAGACGATATGAGGGCATGGTGGATATCCGACAATCAGGCCGGTTGCCAGATGGATTATCTCGGCTCCGTTTGCTTTCATTTCGTCCACGGCATATTCGATGTTGCCCCCGGGACACCCGTCGCAACTGGTGTATCCGACAACCTCGATATCCATATCTTTGTATCTGCTGAATGCGCCCTCACGGTTCTTGAGTGACCTGAAACACTTTCCCCCGCCACATCTCCGATAACGGTCACAAATAATTATCCCAATCTTGTTTGTTTTCTTCATGCAGTCTCCTTTACCGTTTATATTCCCTAATAATAATGGATATTTTCATATTGACAACTATTTATAGGTGGGTGTTTCTAATTTAAAAAAAAGAAATCCTCAGAAGACAAAAAATTCACTCGTGAGGATTAAAACCTGACACCTTTAATTCTTCTGTTTTCTAAAAATACTTCGTAATAAAGCCAAGAGATTGGATTAACTTAGTGCCATTATATGGTGTCCCCGGATTTCCGGATTTCGGAACGCCAGCACTTTTGGTTAACAATTATTCTATATAATATGTTGTCACGTAGTATTAAAAAGATATAATTTTGGACGATAGTAAAAAATTAGATAACAACTTGATAGTTTTTTATGTCTTTATCAAGTTGCTTATTTAGGCTAATCGCTCCTTATATACCAAAGTGATAAAAACATGGGATTTGGAATATTCAAAAAAGTAGACTTGGAAAAGAGAGACTTGAATGGTTTTTTTAGAGTATCGGTACGTACATTACGTCGGAAAATTGTTGGACTTATCGTATTCATATTGGCAGTATGTGCAATTGGCTTTGGTATTTACACTTGGGTGCTTAAGGACTGGAGAGAATCGAAGAGCCTTTGCTATATTGTTTGTGGACTTATAGCCGTTCCATTTTCACTTGTATACTTGATAGAAAAATTGGGTATTAAATTTGAAGGTGTTTGTATAAATAATTCTGGGATTTCAATAGGAAAACTTGTTGTCTACAAAAATATCATTAAGACAAATCGTAAGTTAATGAAAAGCCTCACCGGAGAGGCTTTTGAAGGCAAATGGCGCGAGTACGGACTAATTCCTGATAAACTTATACGCTTACATGTTGTTCTCCGTGAGTCCAGCGGAAGAAATAAGTTTTATTTTAGTGAAATAAACGTGATCACAAATACGATATCCTATCCTCTAACAATTAGTGAGGATTCAATAAATGATCTAACCGCAATGTGCAATGGTACTTTTAGCTTATTAGGTAATAAAAGAAGTTTTGACTATCATGAAATGCTTAATCCACTTAAACGTGTTGCTAATGTCATAGAATTATTAGATCGAAAAAAACACTCTTCAGAATGCCTTCTGAGCATTAGATCCAAACACTCGAAAGAAATTGGATCAATCTCTTCTTTTTCTCGTATCACATACTTAGTATATAAATATGGTGCAATTGGTGGTGCAATGGGTAGTACAATGGCTGCAATTGATGGTGTCAGAAAAGGTATAGCAGAAAAAGGCCAAGGTAGTTTCAAAAAGAGACTCATGAATGGAACTTTGTTTGATGAGGAATTCACAAAACAACTAAACGATTTTTTAGACGAACATGGCTGGGAATTGTACTTAGAGGACTAATAGTAGAATTCCTTAAATTTTATTTGTTGGCTAAATAACAGTACTCCTATATATGCTATTATTGTGGTTTAGTTGACTTAGATATCGCTGCACAACTGACCACATACATTAGGCAAGAAATCACTCTGGATAGATATCATGGAAATTTCTATATCAACAACTAACGATATTCTGAAGCGTATTAATATTTTAAATATTAACCGTCTCCTGTTAATTCCTTTTCATTTTTATCTCAGATTAGACCGGTGCTGAAATACCGTTCCGCTCTATCCGGAAGCACAGTGGCTATAACCCATTCCGGATGTTCTTTGGCTATTTGCCTTGCAGCCCATATGTTTGCTCCGGATGAAGTTCCGCACAGAAGAGAATTATTCCGTGCCAACTCGCGTGTTGTAGCGATTGCATCCTCATCCGTAATTTCAATTATCCTGTCTATCAGGGATACATCGAGAATATCGGGTATAAATCCATCGCCAATTCCCTGAATCTGATGTAAACCCGGCTCATGGCCGAGAAGAGCGGATACATTTTTAGGCTCGACTGCTACTATCGTGACATCAGGATTGTTTTTCTTAAGAAAGGAACCAACACCCTGAACCGTTCCGCCACTTCCAACACCTGAGACAAAGGCGTCTATCTTATTTCCTGTCTGCCTCCAGAGTTCCGGTGCAGTATATTCATAGTGAGCCAATGCATTATTAGGATTTTTAAATTGTTGCGGCATATATCCGTTGAATTCCTTAACCAGCTCCTCCGCCTTTGTAACCGCACCGGGTATGCTTTCGCTGTCCGGAGTCAGAATAAGATGACCGCCGAAAGCCTTGATTATATTTTTTCTCTCCTCGCTCATCCCTTCGGGCATTACAATATATACTTCATATCCCTTGGCAACTCCGACGAGAGTTATCCCTATGCCGGTATTGCCTGATGTCGGCTCGACGATTTTCATTCCGGGCTTGAGCTGGCCACTGCGTTCGGCCCCTTCTATCATTGTAAGGGCTACGCGGTCTTTTATACTGCCTCCGGGATTAAGAAATTCCGCCTTGGCTACAATATTCTCGTTCCTGAGCTTGACTAAAGGAGTATTTCCTATCAGATCGATGATGTCACATGCTTTCATAATTCCTCGTATTCCTTGTTATTAATAGCGGTTGTCCCTGGATTCATTAATCCGGATGATTATATCAAATAAAAGAGTCCCAAATCAAGTATAATTGGATTAAACCTCCCCAAAACCAAGTTTTAACAGAATCTGTGGCAGCTTCCTCCGTCGTAACCTATTTCACCTATTTTCCTCCGCCTATGCGTGTTCCTGCTGTATACTAATCTTGAACTCATTCTTGCACTTTTGACAAATACCAATGTCACCAATCATATTAAAAGTTACTCCTTTGAGCGACTTTCCGCAACCAGGGCATTTCAAACTAACTTTCTCATTATGCCATGAAAAATGCTCTACATGTTCAGCGATAGCAAATTTAATTCTTCGATAATCATCTATGTAGTCAAAGAATGATTCTTGACTACCATCCTTCAGGTGTAATACAATCTTGGCATTATTTTTCTGTTGTGACAGTTTTACTTCATCAGCACGTTCAATGTTTTCATAAGCCAGCGGATTTCCATTAATAGTAATAAGATCATTAATCAGCTTTACAGAGGCTTTAATATTGTTTTCAGTTGTTGTATTACATAAAGAACTTTTGGATTTATGTATTTTGCTACTATCAATAAGACTCTGAAGAGCTAATAATAATTTATCTGTTTGTTTATGATAAGTTCCAAAACCAACAACATTATTATCGTTAGTTTCAATAGTAAAGACATCTATACTTGATGGACAGATTTGTGCACAAAATCCAACAATGCAACCAAAAAATGCACCAATTGCAGTTGCGATAAGAATAATACCAAACGAAAAATGCATAAAAACATTATTATCAGTAGCTCTGGACTCAAGAGTTCTTAACAAAAAAATGAAAACTATGCAAATACCAAGACTTAAGCCACCAAACAAGCCTCTGTATATATATCCTGTTAATTTCGGAGGATTTGTGTTTTGCTCTATGTTAATACTTTCAATAGATGTAAGTGGAAACTTAAAAATAGTTGGTCTTAAGACGTCATGAATTCCTCCGGCTTTTAGGCTAATATGTGCATTTTTAATTATAAGCGTTGCATCCCTTGAAGAAGAAATTGTTGAAAAAAAATGGCCGGGTCCAAGTCTTTGAGTTGACTCACTAATATCATATGCTTTGTTAGGAACCAAAACTGAGAATGATTTTTTTCTCATAATATCTCCTACTTTTTCAACAGCTCCACTGTCCATGGTTTCACCAATCCGAATGTTTATATCAAATAAGAGGGTCCCAAATCAAGGGTAATTGTGAATAGTGAAACGTCTATCAGCTATCAGCTTTCGGCATTCAGCTCTCAGCTATCAGTTCTCAGCTATCAGCTATCAGGTTTCAGGTTTCGGCTATCAGCTATTAGCTATTTTTTCCTTAATGTTTTAATAAATGACGTCAGCATACGTTTAATCTCTACGATTGCGTCATTGAGCTCCTCGTATTTTGGATTTTCCAGGTACTTTAAGTCACATGCCAGCAGCAACTGGCATTCAACTTCGCTTGCGGAACCTATGGCAATATCGAGAAAACGAGCAAAATCTGTATCAGAATTCTTAACACAGCCTTCAGCGATATTACAGGGGATCGACATTGCCGCACGTCTGAGCTGGCTTGTAAGTCCATAGGTTTCCTGTTTGGGAAAGGATTCGGTTGATTTATAAACTTTAAGCGTTAAATCGTATGCCTTTTGCCAAACCTGAATATCATGAAAATCCATCATTATATCATCTATTTTAGCTGATAGCTGAAAGCCTACAACTGACAGCTCTTCTTATCATCTATTGCAACTGAAAACTAAAAGCTAACGGCTGATGGCTATTTTTCCAATTATTAGGGACAGTTGCCGTTTTCTGTTTACCGTTGCCATCAATTAATAGGTGGCTATCCCTGTTTTTAGTTTTCCTTCATCTTCTTATATAGCTCTGCCATTCCAGGATCTTTACCGAATATACCATTGGGGGAGATCAACTCCATCAACTCTTCTCTGAGGCCATACGTTGGTTCTCCGTACTCGATAGAAATATGAGGTTCTTCCCCATTAATAACATCATTCTCTTTCTGTTTAACGACAGTATCAGTGCCAAATAAACTGATAGGAAACTTATTATCTGTAGACTTTATGATAATACCAGTTTCAGGATATCTAGTAATCCAATAATCGCCTTCTTTCCATAATGAAGAGTCAACCATCAAATGAACTGCTTTAACTTGTTTCAAAGTTGTTTGTGACGTAAACAAACTATCGGCATATTGATTGATGATGGTGCTGTTAAATATCCATATATTTAGGACTGTTGAGATAGTGCGAGATGCATTGTCGGACTTAAAGCCTCGCCTGAGTTCATTAAGCCTGACGGCAGAACTTAAAAATCTCTCTCCATTTAGCTTCATCATGTTTGCCCAGGAAGCTTTTGTAGGTATGGGTAGCTTTGTCCACCGAAGGTTAAGCGAACAAATGGTGTCTACAAATATGATCGCATTTTGGGCAATCTCCTCTTCACTCGCGTATTCGTCTAAGGATGAGAATCTTGCGACCATTTCATCCAACAAATTCAAGGTTTCTTCAAAGACCTGTTCGTGTGTGTCTTTGGCACCACATCCAGACAGCCCACAAATGCTGAAGACAAGTATTATTCCAATCATTTTCTTCATGCTATTCTCCTTTGTAGCTAACATCTTATTCTATGGTTTCCGTATAAAATCCTTTATAGGGGATAATTACTGTTTACCGTTCCTTTACATTAATAGTGGCTATCCCTGGTTTCACCAATCCGAATGATTATATCAAATAAAAGAGTTCCAAATCAAGGGGCAATTGTGAATAGTGAAACGTCTGTCAGATATCAGTTTTCGGTGTGCTGCTGCTGTCTATTAACAGGTGGCTGTTTCGCGTTTCCTTATTAAAACGGCCGGTATAATCAACGTGTGTGAATATCTTCTTTATTTATAAGTTCGAATGCTATACGTGTTGCATCGAAGCGATCGACAAATTCGATTCCCTCTATTTGCATTTGTTCTATTAATATATTGTGATATTTTGTTCTTAACGTGGCAATTAAATCTTTTGCGTGATACTCAATATTAGGAATTTCATTGTCGGCATTAACTAAATCTGTATAGATTTGCGCAATTTCCAATAGTTTCATAATTCTTCCTGCTGAATTTTCTCTTTTCTGGTTTGTTCCAGATCTGCGGCAAGATCTTTTGCATCCATACCGAAAGTACTGGGCAAATGATAGTCTTCATACCAGATTTTAAATCTGCATAAGCCAAGATTGATCCCAGACGAGGGCGGCTTAGAAAGCAGGGTGTACGAAACTTTGTGCCTGTTTATTCCCTTACCTTGGACAATCTCACCGATATCCAACCATGGCAGGAGATATTCTCCTCTACGATTCTTGAGAAGAATGCCATCCGAATTGATGATCATTGTATTACTGGCCATAATAAGAAGATAATTAGCTTCAAAAATAACTAAAAAGATACCACCTAATAGAGGTAGTATCGATCGAAACATAATAGAGACCGGTATGCTTATAATAGTGATGATAAATATAACAATAGCAGATATTCGGTATAGGATCTGCCTGGGTCGGGAAATCTTATATTCTTTGTTTAGTTCAAAAATCATTATGTTAATCAGGGGCAGTTATTCTTTCCTGTGTACCGTTAACATCCATTAATTGGTAGCTGTTTCTAGTTTCCCACGAGGATTTCGTCTCTGGATATTTCAACTGCACCGCTATAATCTGGAAACAGTTTCCCGTCAAATATACCTTTCTTTGTTCTCAAATATCGTAAACATTCATCTCTTTGATTATTAGGAACGTAAATTTTGATCAGGATAGCTTCTTCTTGATTAGAATCACGGTATTTCTTGTTATAGTAGGTCGTGACATTATCAAAAATATCCCTGCCATTTAGGGCTTTGGTAAACAACCCTTCTTGAGCCTTCATTCTTTCGTTTAGTGAAGTATCAATGCTCTCAGTCAATCCCGGAAACTCAATATATCGATCTCTCCTTAACACCTTTGTTTGAGACTTAGTCTTTCGAATCAACCGTTTCGTTTCTCTACGCAGGGCGATGATTACTCTGTTTTCAGATTGATCCTTGAGATCCTTCTTCCTAAATGCAAAATACGCGGCTATATATGGATTCATTGTCCAATCTAGAAATGGTGTAGGCAAACCATGATGTTGGCCAATTGCCCATATTTCGGCTTCAGTTAGTTTGGAGACATTTCCGGTCGATTCACTAAGTCGCTTCCTGAATATGCACATAACAGATTTCATAATACTGCCTCTATTTTTCCCATTTCCCGCAATTCTTCTTCCTTCCAAATCTCTATCAAATAAGGATTTCAGTTCCCATTTTTCGTCCTGATGTCCTCTCCAGACATAGTCAGATGTGACTATATCTGCAATCTTGATGAATTCTTCCCAACTGTTCAACCGCATAAACAGAACTCCATCTTGATATTTCTGGTTTTTATGCCTGCAAGTTTTAAAAGATTGGGTTGTTATACTCATCTTTATGCTTTCTTTTCATTTCCCATGCTAACGCAAGGACTAAACCAAAGACAGTTAACTAATTCCTATGTATATTATAGTTATATCAGGTAACTATCCCTATTTACCCTGGTTATCCTAGTCATCTAAGTTATTAAAGTCCGCTCGCTCGCAGATCCCTGCTGCCGTGGGCGACTTCACTTCCTTGTACTCTTCCACATCGTGACCCATGATCCAAATGAACCGGTACTCGTGCTGCGACATGAATGGCTTTGCCGGCTTGTTGAAGACCGATTCGAGTTGGTCAATCCGATTGATGGCCTCTGGAATCCGTTCAAGGTCCTCTTCACTTTCAGGGTCCTTAGTGAAAATGGGAGCTTCCAGAGTCGCGGTCCTCGTCATCTCTGGGCAGTAGAAGCACGGACCATGCGCCACAGCTCTACAGTCGGCGAGCGATACAGCAATCTCCGCTGCGAACCTAAAGACGTCCCGAATCACGAATCCCGAAGACACCTTGAATTGGTCCCTCAGTCCGATATCAAGTGCGGTACTGCAGCAGAGGACATACAGGTTGGGAGATGGCAGAGTGATCGCGCTCAGTGTTGAGCCATCTGGCGCAGTCGCCTGTAGGGCGAGGCGGCCCTCTCTGGCGTCATGTCGCTCGGCGTCATCATGTTTCGCACATCGGCGAAATGAGGTCAGGCGAATGGCACCGCGATCCAAGAAATCCTCCACCCACACTTCGTCTATGTACCTAACCACTCGTGGCAGCCGCACGCTCGCGTTCAGACCGATGTTGAAGTTCAGAATCGACATGGTTTTCCCCTTATCTGCCTAACATATTATTCTATGGTTTCGGTTTTCAGTTATTAGCTATCAGGTTTCAGACTTCAGTTATCAGCTTTCAGGTTTTAGCTATTAGCTATTTTTTCCTTAACGTTTTAATAAATGACGTCAGCATACGTTTAATCTCTACGATTGCGTCATTTTGGTCAAAATACTCTATTATGATTTTCTATTGTGTCATCGAATTATTTGCACAAAACGTCTCACATAAGCAGCCTGATAGGGATGTCTCATGGATCCCGATGTTCAGATGTCTTTTCTAATTTAGATCCATACAGTAAGACACAGATGAATATGATACAAATTACAATTCCTATGTAGAGTTTAGGTTTAGACATAAATACTGTGGCTGGTGGTATAATGCAAATAAATGCCCACAATAACCTATCTTTTAATGGCAACTTCGTCTTTTTATAGTATCCACTGTGAATACTCCAGTGCATGATGATAGCCGCAATAAGGATAACAATGATAAAAATAGATGTATAAGTCATGTTTTGTCTCCGAACATATTATTCTATGGTTTCCGTATATCATCTATTGTAGCTGAAAACTAAAAGCTAACGGCTGACAGCTTTTTCGCTGGTTCGAAAATCATGGAGTACATCGCTACAGGCAATATATCCAGCAGCAACAGAGAGAGCAAGAATAAAACTGCTTGATAAATTCTAAGTCCTAAGCTCTAAATGCTAAACAATCTTAAAATCCTAATTTATTAATGTTCAAAACTCTGTGTTTATAACCTTGGGATTTACAATATTCGATATTGTTTAGGATTTAGATATTCGGTTTTAGGATTTGCGGAAAATCAGGAAGCCCGTCTTCGTAAGACTACGCCGTGGCAGGAATTTATAAAAAAAATCCTGAAAATTTACGGAATTAGCCAGCGATCCGCCGGGGAACGGATATAATTATTTTTAGCGTGTAGCGGATTGCGTACAGCGGACAGTGAATTTAGAACAAATCCTAAGCACTAAATCCGAAATGCTAAACAATTTCAAAATCACAATTTCCAAAACAGAATGAATAAAAAACTACCAAAATTACGATGAAAATCACAAAATAAGCGTTTTTCACGTTCTATCTGACATACAACATACTACCTACAATGTAATTTGAAAAAACGAACCCAATGTTAATTTGGGTAATTTAGCGCAAGTTCTTTGAAATAAGAAGATTACGGGAAAAATGGCAATTTTGGGGCATTTTGCCGGAGAAAAAACGAACCCAATCCGGCCTATAGTAAATTGACCGGGTCGATATCTATAGTAATTTTCACGGCGGGTCGGACGGGCGGCTCGGCCCTCAAACCGGTGAATAATCGCTGAATCGTTGCCGCTTCGGGGCCCTGGATGATGATTTGCATCCTGTGGAAACGCTCGATTCGATTAATGGCCGCAGGCATTGGGCCGCGAATATTGACCTTGAGTTTTTCCCGATTGGCGATTCGGTCGATTTTAAGCCTCATTTGCTTGCCGGCGGCCTCGAGCTTCTCGAAGTTCATGTCCCGCATAGTAACAACTGCCAGGCGCCAGTAGGGCGGCAGGTTGCAGGATTTGCGATGTTTTAGCTCCTCTTTTATAAAACCGTCGAAATCCCCTTTGAGAGCGTAAGCAATCGCCTGCTGCTCTGGCAGAAATGTCTGGATGAAAACCACCCCTTTTTTCGCCGAGCGTCCCGCCCGCCCGGCTACCTGGGAAATCAACTGAAAGGTTCGCTCGTTCGCTCTGAAGTCCGGCAGATACAGACAGGTATCGGCACTGATAATTCCGACTAAGGTGACATTGGGGAAATGCAGCCCCTTGGCCAACATTTGCGTACCGGCTAAGATATCGATTCGACCCTGTCCGAAATCCCTGAGCATGCGGTAATAATCTTTGCCGGCCATCGAATCGCTGTCGATTCTTGAAACGCGGGCCGTGGGGAATTTTCTGGCCAGCTCCTCTTCGAGCCGTTGCGAGCCGAGCCCTATCATGGCGAATCCCTTGCCGCATAAGGGACATTTTTCCGGCACAAGCGTTTGCGCCAGGCAGTAATGGCATATTGCGTAACCGGAGTGCATGTGCTTTCCGGTGATTGTGCTCATTCGGTCTCGGCGGGTAGTTTTTGAGCGGTGGAAAGTCAGGGTGACATCGCAGTTCCGGCAGCGCAGGGTATATCTGCAAGAAGGACAGAAAACGAAATTGCTATAGCCCCGTCGATTCAGGAGTAAAATTGCCTGCTCTTTTCTTTCGAGAGTCACTTTCAGCCGTTCGGCCAACGGCTCACTGATCAAATTGATTCCTTTTTGCGTGACATTGCTCTGTCGCATATCGACAAGCTTCATTTCCGGCATGGGAAGGTTCATCACTCTCTGCGGCAGGCGGACCAGGCTGAAATGTTGTTTGCTCTGACAGTTGGCCAGCGTTTCCAGTGACGGCGTAGCGGAGCCTAAAATGCAGTGTGCCCCCGCCAGTTGTGCCCGCTTTATTGCCGTGTCTCTACCGTGATAGCGGGGAGCTGTGTCCTGCTTGTAGCTGGATTCGTGCTCTTCATCCACGACAATCAGGCCGAGATTCGCCAATGGAGCAAAAACCGCCGAGCGGGCGCCGATTACAACGTCGGCCTGGCCCGATTTGATTTTTTGCCACTGCACATTGCGCTGGGCGGCGGTAAGCCCCGAATGCATGACGGCGATTTTTTCGAATCTTTCACTGAATCGTTGGACGGTTTGTGCCGTTAAGGCAATCTCCGGCAGCAGAACTACGGCACTTTTTCCTTTTTTCAGAACTGCCTGGATGGCCCGGATGTACAGCTCGGTTTTGCCGCTGTCGGTGACGCCGTACAATAGGGTGACACCGAATTGGTCTGAGTCAATCTTCGCTTTAATTGAATCGAGAGCTTTTTGTTGGTCCGGATTCAGGACGATTCGCTCCGGCGTTTTTACAACCATCTCATTTGGAATTATCGGCAGGGATTTCAATATGGTTTTTTGGGAGATTTTTACAATCCGCTTTTCAGCGAGTCTTTTAACAGGCTCTTTACCGCAGTCGGCCGTTTTAAGCAGCACCTGAAGCTCTATTGCCGAATCTTTATTGAGGGCTTTTTGTTCCCGCAGGCAGGTGACAATTAGTTTTTGCTTTTTACCTCTTAATTCATGGATAGTTTTATCGACATCGGCATCTTTTATCGTCAGGTAAACATAGGTTTGTGTTTTAACGCCAGCCCCGCGTTTGACCGCCGAAGGGACAATTGCCGCAAGGACCTGGCCGAGGGGACAGACATAATAGTTACTGATCCACCTTGCCAGTTCCATCAGCTCGGCATCGACCAGCGGCTGTTTATCGACAACTTTGGCGATTTTTTTGAGCCTGAATTTTCTTTCCGCCCGTTGTTCCTTTTTTATGACCTCGACACAAAAACCGGTTTGCAATTTGTTCTTTTTCCCGAACGGCGCTTCGACTCTCTGTCCGACATCGACCGGCCAAATATTATCCGGCACGGCATAGTCGAACTCGGTATCCGCCGCCGTCTCGAACGCTACGCGGATGATGTGTCGGGACGGTATATCCTCGACTTCCGGCTCGAATAAATTGCTGGTTTGGTATTGTCGCATCTTTGGTTTAAGTTTTTCAGAATGCCCCGAAGGCCGTAATCGGCGCGCCGGGATATGCCACGGACGAGTCCGAATGCCCTAAAACAATGCCGTTGTGCAGGCATACGACGGTATCCTGTAATTTCCCGAAAGTATTATAGATTTTGGCTACGGCCTGGCCTTTTTTAACGATGTCTCCGGGTTGGGCGAAAAAGCGAATGATTCCGCTGGCTGAGCTGACCGGCTCACTTACGAACCGCAGCGATTTTCCTTTGATTTTGTCCGGCACTTCAAAAATAAAAGGCCCGTCCTTCTTTTCGAACATATCAAGATGATTCAGAATGTTCAGGATAGAGTTGACGCCGTACTGCACGTTTGTCTCATTTACAACGTAAGATTCTCCCAACTCAATCGTGAAGGCCGGAATGTTATGTGCAAGCAAATTATAAGTAAAAGACCTGCGAATTTCCTCTGTTTCAAGGATAACCAAAAAGCCGGATTTCTCGGCCGCCGCCCCGGCTTTCTCGTACGCCTGTTTATTCACCTGATTGGGATTCGGGTCTATAATCGTGTACGGTATAGACTTCATCCAGTCGTTGTGGAGGTCCAGAACGAGTGTGGGTTTTGTCTGTTTGATGGTGGTGAATATTTTGTCGGCGATTCTTTCTGCTAACGAGCCGCTTTTAGAGCCGGGGAAGGAGCGGTTTAGGTCTTCCCTGCTGATCGTTATGTTTCGCGAGCCGGCTTCGAAACCGATGGGATTCATTAACGGGAACGCGTAAATAGCTCCTTTTCGCAGGGGCTGTCTTTGTATTTTTTTGAAGACTTCCTGAATTGTGACTATCCCGGTGACCTCATCGCCGTGAATGCAGCCGGTCAGCCATACGACCGGGCCGGGATTTACGCTCTCGATTACCATAAAGGGCAGCCTTCGTCGGGACAAATCCGAGCCGGTTAGAATCTTCAGGAACGAATATTTTACCTTTTGCCGCTGATATTTGCTTTTATCTGTTTTCATTTTCTATTATCATTTAGTACGATACAAACCTGCCTTTCGCCGCTTTTCAGATATATCACTGATAAAGGTATTTTCTCGAACATCCAGCCCGAGTTTTGCAATCAAGCTCTTGATATAATCCAGATGCGGGCACGGCGGGGCATGGAAATTATCTTTGGTTATACATGAAGATAATTGCACGACGATTCTTTCTTTTTCTATTGCTTCGTCCTTTTTTATCCGGCGTGTAAGCAGGCTGAGCTTTCGATGTACGGCCCGGCCGCAACAGCCGCCGCAGGTCATATTCATTATGCGATAAGATTTCTCTTTAGGGTATGAAGTAAAACCGCCGGTACGTTCGTTGAATGCTTTCTCGCAGTAATATCCGCTGCAGCGCTCCTTGACAATGTGACACTGCACTACAACGATATATTCTTTATTCTTAATATCTATCATATTCCGACGTCCTAATCCTTGAGCTTGAACTGTTTGGTGGCAATTTCGTTAATATAATCGCCGATGGCTAACGATGCTGTTGCGGCGGGGGAGGGTGCGTTCAATACGTGGATCGAATTTTTTCGTTTTTCTATCTTAAAATCATCGACAGGCTTGCCTTTCCGGTCAACTGCCTGTGCCCGCACGCCGGACTTGCAGGGTGTGATGTCCTCGTCCCGGAGCGTTGGAATCAGCCTTTGCAGACTGCGAAGAAATAATTTTCTCGAAAAAGCCCGGACATATTCGCTCAGGCCGTATCGGATGTTCTTTAGAAACATCTTCAATGTCCCTCGATATGACAGGGCGTCCCATGTATCGGCCAGATTGAAGTCCGTTTTGCCGTAACCTTCCCGCTTGAAAGAGAAAACAGCGTTTGGCCCGCACTCGACAGTATTTTCGACCGTGCGGGTAAAGTGGACTCCTAAGAAAGGAAATTTCGGGTCCGGAACCGGATATATCAGGGCTTTGACTTTTTCTTTTGCCGTCTCGTTCAGTTCGTAATAATCCCCGCGAAACGGCACGATTCTTACGCCGGGCTCGACTCCGTCTGCCTGAGCAATCCGGTCGGATTGCAGGCCGGCACAATTGATAATATATTTGGTCGAGAATTTACCTTGGTTTGTCAGTACGTTGGTATAAAAATCGTGCTTATCGAATCCTGTGACTTCATGGTCGGTCAAGACCTTGTTTTTGTTGCCTTTTGCGATGATTAATTCGGCCATTTTTTCCGCCACTTTTACGAAATCAATAATTCCCGTACAGGGAACACGAATGCCAGCGACGCCTTCGCAGAAAGGTTCGATTTGCCCGATTTGCTCGGGGGAGATTTTTTCTATTCCTTCGATTTCGTTCTGTAAACTGTTATTGTAGATTTTTTCGAGGTTTGGCAGCTCTTTTTGATTAGTTGCGACTATGATTTTGCCGCAAATCTCATGCGGAATTCGGTATCTTTTTGCGAAAGAGACCATCTGCTTGCGTCCTTTAGCGCAGGTTATCGCCTTATGCGAGCCTGGTTCGTAGTATAGGCCGGAATGAATAACACCGGAATTATGCCCGGTTTGATGTGCTGCGAGTTTATCTTCTTTTTCCAGTACGGCGATACGAATATCCGGATGGCTCAATGTTATTTTGTAAGCCGATGCCAGACCGACAATTCCGCCGCCAACTACAATTATATCAAAATCCGTGCGTTCGCTCATTGACTCAGTTCCTGAAGAGTACGAGTTAAATCTTTGGCCTATACAATAATCGATGCGTCACTTAGCGTCAATCTTCAAGCACACATTGGTTAAACTAAGGTAAAATAGGAGTGTTGCGATGCTGATAATTTTGAAACGATAGTTTTAATCGAATTTCTCGGTATGAATTTCAGCTTAATAGTCTTTGAAGTTTTGCATCCAGAGAGGCCAGTCTTCCCGTCTTACGCCACCTGCAGTGGTCCAGACGCCGGCGGTGTCGAATGTTTTACTCCAGCGGAGGGTCCAGAGTTCTTTGAGTCCGATTTTTCTGATAGAAAAGTCTAAAAACAAACCGTTTATATGTTCAATATGACGGTTGATGCATGAATACTGCATCTGATTCGAGCGGGTACCTTCCATTTGAGGAGGTGAATCGGTGGGTGATGGATTCAAAGCCACATAGAGGCAATCTACGAAAACAGGGACTTTATCGGCATTTTTTACATCGGTTTTTCTCCAGTATTCCGGTCCTTCTTTATTCAGGATATACCGATTGAATCCATAGCTGCCGTAAAAGCCCTCCTTGGGCATCCATGTACCTCCCCAGCCCCAGTCGGGATCTGAATATTTCTTCGAACCCCACGTGGCAAACGTGCCGGTATTTAGCTCCGGATTTTGAGCGGCCGGGCAGCAGCGCATTTCGGGATCGCTATAGTAAGATTGATAGAATTGCGGCCACATTTTGTCATATTCGTTGCCGAAGGGGCGATCATGAAAATAGCCGTTGTTATCGTTGGTGTACATTGAAAAAATGTATGACCACTGTTTCTGCCTGCCCTGACAGGCTACAACCCTGGCCTGCAATTTGATCCGGTTGAGTGCCGGCATCAGGATTGACATTAGCAGCGCAATAATGGCAATAACTACCAAAAGCTCGATTAAAGTAAATCCTTTTCGAATATTCATATAGTTACCCCAAAATCCTCATTTAATTCATCCACAGGCAAACTATACAATTATAATACAATAATATACCGAGAAGACAACTTCATTTTGTACCTTAATATCTTCATTATGTGCTTTTTGAGAAAAAAATGCTTCCTCCCTGCTCTCTTGTTGGGTATAAATCCCGGCCTTTGAATAATTGTTGCGGTCGGTACTATTTTATGTTAAAAATGTCCGTGGGATTCGCTGTGTACGCATTTAGGATTTAAATCGAGGGGGCGTTATATACTTGTTTCACGACTGTTAGCAGAAAGAATGTAACTGGTGACATCAGGTCTGCTGACAATGCCTACTAATTTATCGTTTTTAGTCACAGGCACCCTTCTGAAATACATCGAGTTCAAACACTGACAAATCTCTTCGAAATTCTCATTTTCACCGAAGTGTCCTACCTGTTGCGTCATGAACTCTTTTACTGTTTTATTCCTGATACTTTGAGGTTCAAAGCAAAGTCCCAGTAGATCTTTCTCTGTAACAATTCCGACCAACGTCATATCCCGCTCGACGACCGGTATGCCGGAAGCCTCGTTTGCCGGCATAAGTTCCGATGCTTTTTTTATTGATGTTTCCGGTCAGAAAAAACAACATTCTTTGGCATAATGTATTTCTATTGAAGTATTTAAGGCTCCCTTAGCCTAATTGTAAATCGGGCAAAGTTTCAAATAAGTAGAATTCATTAGAGGGTTCACAAGGTCCACGTTTAGACCAACATAAATAAGATTAGTACCGAATAAAATTATCTCCGTTTCCGGTCTTGATAACCTCTAACCATAGAATAGTATTAAAAAACACACCTGCTTTATCACAGGCATTTTTGGATGCACGATTATTGATTGAAAAATAATAAAATCACATTTTTCCTGAAGAGGACAGGGGATATAGTCAGAAGTGGTATATTTCTGACTTGATCATATCTTTTATGCCCTTATTTGTTATTCCTTGACGGGATAATGAAATGTTCCGGCACAGGAAAATGCGAGCAAAGCAGCAACACTTCTTTACCGACTTTTTCGATAACTGAATCGTCATCGATATTTTCAGCCACTTTGTTGATAAACTCGGCAATTTTCTCAGCTTCGGGTTCTTTCATACCTCGTGTAGTAATAGCCGGCGTTCCTATACGAACGCCGTTGGGATTCATTGGCGGGGCGGGATCACCCGGGATGGTGTTGTAATTAGTTACAATTCTGGCCCGATCAAGCGCCTTTGCCAGTTTTTTGCCCGGGATATTTTTATTTCTCAGGTCAATTAAAATCAGATGATTATCCGTACCGCTTGTGAGCAGATTGAAGCCATATTCCATTAGCTTTTCGGCTAAAGTCCTGGCGTTTTGAATGATTTGTTTTGCGTAGGCCGCGAATTCCGGTGTATCAGCTTCGGCCATCGCCACGGCGATTGCGGTCAATGTGTGCATATGCGGTCCGCCCTGAAGGCCGGGAAAAACCGCTTTGTCAACGTTCTTTGCATGTTCTTGTTTGCATAAAAGCATCCCGCCGCGAGGCCCGCGGAGAGTCTTATGTGTCGTAGTAGAGACAATATCTGCATACGGTACCGGACTTTTGTGTAACCCGGCAACGACAAGACCTGCGATATGGGCGATATCACTGACCAGATACGCACCGACTTCTTTGGCAATCTGGCTGAAGATTTCGAAGTCAATTTCTCTCGGATATGCGGTTGCGCCGGAGATGATAATTTTGGGGTGGTGCTTTTTGGCCAGGTCTCTAATGTGGTCGAAGTCCAGCCTGCCGGTTTTTTCATTCACAGGATATGGAATAGAATTATAGAATTTGCTTGTTAACGATACTTTCCAGCCGTGTGTCAGATGTCCGCCGTGCGAAAGAGACATTCCCATAATTGTATCGCCTGGCTTTATCAAAGCGGCATAAGCTGCTAAATTTGCCACCGAGCCGGAATAGGGCTGGACATTGGCGTGGTCGGCCTTGAATAATTTTTTTGCTCTTTCCTGAGCCATTCTCTCGATCAGGTCGGTTACCTGCTGGCCTTCGTAATATCGTCTTCCGGGGTAGCCTTCGGCGTATTTGTTGGTCAGGCAGCTGCCGCTGGCTAACATGACAGCCCTGGAGACGTAGTTTTCCGAGGGTATCAGTCGGATTGAGCCGCTCTGGCGGGCTGCTTCCTGTCTGATAAGTTCACAAATCTGGGGATCGTATTGTTCAAGCGCATTAATCATATTAATCTCTCATAAAATATCTTTATTACCTTAAAAACAACACAGGACACTAAAATTATCTTATAGCATAGCCCAACTCAGCCGACAAGTAAATATTTATTGACAAATCGCCGCTTAATACTACGATAGGCGGGTTATAAAATAGAATCGAGCACAGAGTTGGTGTAAATATGCAGGAAGAAAATGACCTCGGATCGGCGAAAGCAAAGGCTTTTTTCGACAGGGCGGTACAAGTAGCCGAGAGGAAAAATTTCGATTACGCGATCGATATGTATATTCAGGGTCTGCGCCATGATCCCGAAGCACTTGAGCAGGGCCATTTGCCGCTGTTTGAATTAGCCTTGCATCGCCGGGGAGAGGGCGGGAAGAAAGCTTCGATGGTGGATAAAGTTAAACGTATGGGGGGGAAAAATTCCCTCGAACAGATGCTCAATGCCGAATTCCTTTTCGCCAAGGATCCGGCCCATCTGCCGTATGCCGAGGCAATTTTAAAGGCAGCAGTGGCAGGCGGTTATAATAAAGTCGCACACTGGATTGCCAATTTAATCTTCCAGATGAATAATGCCGCCGAGAAACCTTCACTGCAGACATACATTCTGCTTAAAGATTCTTATAAGGCTATCGGCCAATTCGATAAAGCAGTCGCGGCCTGCCAACATATTGTCCGGATTAAACCGAATGATAAAGAGCTGGCTGATGAGTATAAAAATCTATCCGCCGAGTTGACAATGGCCAGGGGCAAATATGAAACGGAGGAAGATTTTCGTAAGGCTATAAAAGACCGCGAACAACAGGAAAAACTTCATTCCCAGGCCGGCATCGTAAAGACCGAAGATTACAGGATTAAGGCTCTCGAAGAAGCCAGGAAAAAGATAGCCGAGAATCCGGATTCTTCGGCGAATATATTCGAATTGGCCAATGCACTCTCGCAAATGGATAACGACGAGGACGAGGACGATGCAATCTCTTTGCTTGAACGTAGCTGTGAAACCAAGAGCGATTTTAGCTTCAAACAGCGGGCCGGTGAGCTCAGGATTAAACAGATAAAAAGGAAAATACAACAGGCGAAATCCGCTCTCGAAACAAGTCCCGGCGATCAGCAGACTATGGTAGAGCTCGAAAAACTAACGACGAAACTTGAAGATATCGAGATGGAGCATTATAAGCTCTGTACCCGGAATTATCCGACAAATCTGCGGCTGAAATATGAATATGCCCGCCATCTGGTCAGGAACGATCAGTATGACGAGGCAATACCCCTGTTTCAGCAGGCCCAGAAGGACCCGAGACGGAAGATTGCCGCAATGAACCAGATAGGCTACTGCTTTTTCAAAAAGGGCTGGCTGGCGGATGCGGTTGACGTATATACCAAGGCAATTAATTCTTATGAATTAAAAGATGATGCAATCGGCAAGGAATTACGGTATAATCTTGCATTGGCCTATGAGCAGCAGGGCAAAACGCAGGAGGCCCTGGATGTATATCGTAAGATTGCTCAGGCTGATTTTAAGTACAAGGACGTCAGCCGGCGGGTTGACAAACTAAGAAGTGATAAAACAGAACCAACCTCTCAGTAAGTATTGAGAAACAGAATATTAGTTTTAGGAGAACAAAGTGGCACATTCGTTACAGGCTAAAAAAAGGGCCAGACAAAACACAAAAAGAAGAACAATAAACCGGGCGCGTAAAAGCCAGGTTAAAACACAAATCAAGCATTTCGAAGAGGCGCTGGAAAAAGGCGATGTTGCAGTGGCGACTGAGCAGTTAAGACTGGTTACAAAGAAGCTGGACAAGACGGCGTCGACAAGCACTATGCATAAAAAAACCGCCGCCCGGAAGAAATCCCGGCTCACGAAGAAACTCAACGCCATCAAGGCAAAACAATCGTAGATTCTTCACCTGCCGCTCCAAGTCGGTAACTTGCGATTAAAACCCGGCAGAAAGATTCTATCTTGAGCGAAGCGCAGTATATTCGAAGAGGCAATTTGAATTCATTTTCTTTGGTATCCTCCGCTTCGCTCTTGCATTTCAATAAATATCACAACGCTCGAATTATTTGCTCTTCAGTTACATCCGCTTGCTCATATAGTAAGACATGTTGAGATCTTGCTACTTAGAGCCGGGAAAATGTTTCATTATCTCATGAAATTGTGAAAAAAGAAAAAAATGAGCAGAAAAGTCGGAAAAAAATCAACAAGCAGAAACAGCCGAATTTTATTTGGAGAAACAGGGCTTTCTAAACATTAAATCACTCGAAAATTTATGCCGTTGATAATTATAAATAAAAAACGAAGCCCCTTTTACCAAAGAGGCTTCGCATGTTTCTTCAATATCGATATACAAATATATTTATTACAATATACTACGAATGTTTACGGAATTTCATTCCGGCTGTGCCTAAGCCAAGCATGCCAAGCAGAACGGCGCCGGGAACAGGTACGACGGGAACAGGTTCACCGACACTGTCAACTCCGGAGAAATTCAGGTGATAGTAGCCGGGAGCTTCAACCCACCACTGCTCAATTGGAATGGGGCTCTCTCCGTCGAAAGCAAATCCATCGGAGATATTGGATCCCGATGCGAAGTTGTTATAGGATGCAATGGTGAAGAAGTAATCGCCTGCAGCGAGACTGGAAAGTGCGATACCGGAATCCCAGGAAGTCTGGTCTGCTGGCCTGATACTGGCATCATCGTCGTTTTGCGCAATCAGGTTACCGGTCGGTTCGTCCCACAGGGCGGTTATTGGATCAAAATTCGCACCTCCGTCATAGGAATCGGTCCAAATCTCAACCAGGGTCGAACTGGTTGACAAGCTGAAATAGTAGTAGTCAACCTCATTGTGATAGTCGATGTTACCTTCAAAGTCAAACATATCTGCATGAGCCGTAACATTGAATACACAACACAAGACCCCAACAAAAATTATTCTTCTCATGAATCCCATTATTTCTCCTTTCATGTTTCCAATCAACTTTCAACAATTCTCCTAACACATCATTTACTCCGTTTCTTAACGGTTACAATTGTGTTGCTGATACATTGTGGAAAGTGTATTGATAAATCACTAATATAAACATAATCCACCTTCAATGAACAATATTCCAATATTTGTTTGTTTTTGTCAAGGAAATTCTGAAAAAAATTCACTTTGTCACTACTGTCCGGTTATAGTTGGGATAAGGACTTTCAAATTTTTACCTGTTTGATAAACAATCATTTACAGCTATAATTGTCAATATGAACAAAGATATCGAAAAATACATCGACAAGCAAAATCGGCGCAGAAGGAAATCTGTTTTAAGCTGCGAGAAACTATAATAAAAACATTTCCAAGGATTGAAGAGAGGATGTGGGTGGGCGTGCCGTTTTAAGGAAACAGATTTTATATTGTCGCCCTGAAAGACCATGTTAATATAGGATTTGCAATAAACGGTCTGACGCAGGGGGAAATTGACCTGTTCGAGGGAAAAGGCAAGACAATGCGGCATATAAAGACATATTCGTTGGCGGATGTCGATGAAAAGCGAATCGTGAAATTATTAAAAGTCTCCAAAAAGGCGAAATGCACTTGTTAGAACAATTCTTTTTTCCTTCTTTATATACGTTCCACAGCGGTTATAATGGCGAAAACTATATTTTTAAGAAAGAATTAGATAAATGGCGGAAATCTATAAAGATCGAATAATTAAGCTGCTAAAGCACAGCGACTACGAGCCGCTCAAGCTCAACCAATTAGCCAAAGCCCTGGGCGTCGGCCCGGAAGATTATCCGCATTTCAAAGATGCATTCGAGAATCTCCGCCGTGCCGGGCACGTCGTCATCGGGGCGAAAAATCTGATTAGTCTGCCTTCTCTGTCCGGCCAGATAATCGGGACATTTAGGGCAAATCCCAAGGGATTCGGCTTTGTGATCCCGCGGCAGGCAAACGCTCACGGGGATTTGTTTATTCCGCCGGATGCCACCGCCGAGGCTATGACCGGCGATACCGTCATCGCTAAAGTCAAAAGGAAGAGCAAACGCGGCGGACAAATGCAGTTCAGCGGCGAAATTATAAAAATCCTCGAACGGGCGCAAAGCAGGTTCGTTGGCACTTTGCTCAAACATTCCGAGGGCTGGCTCGTTCAGCCGGATGGTTCGAGTTTTATCGAGCCGATTTCCGTTGACGACATCGGGGCAAAAGGAGCAAAAGCGAAGGACAAAGTATTAATCGAAATCCTGACCTATCCTACCGAGAAATTACTGGCCCGCGGCGTTATCATCGAGGTACTCGGTAAAGCGGGTCGGTACGATACCGAGATCAAATCGGTTATCCATCAGTTTCATCTGCCTGGCCAATTCGAGAATTATTGTATCGAGCAGTCTCGCAAAGCCGCGGCGGATTTTAATCCGGATGATAAAGGCAATCGCCAGGACATCACGGATAAAATCATTATTACAATAGACCCGCCGGATGCAAAAGATTTCGACGATGCAATCAGCCTCGAAAAAGATACCGACGGCAACTGGATTCTCGGAGTTCATATCGCTGATGTCAGCACTTTCGTCACTGCCGGTTCTCCGCTGGATATCGAGGCTAAAGACCGCGGCAACAGTACCTACCTGCCCGCTAAAACAATACCCATGCTGCCGGAGATTCTCAGCAACGGTATTTGCAGTCTCCAGCCCGATCAAAAACGGTTTGCCAAGAGCGCATATATCACTTACGACCGGAATGCAAAGATCATATCCCGCCGTTTCGCAAACAGTATTATCCGCTCAACTCAGCGTCTGACATATCGGCAGGCCGACAGGATTCTTCACGGTCATACAAAAGGTGTCAAGCCCGAAGTTATTGAGCTGCTCGGTAATATGGAGACACTCAGCCGGGCAATTGAACAGCGCCGGATTGAAAATGGGATGCTGCACCTGGATTTGCCGGAGACGGAATTAATCATGGACAAATCAGGTCAGGTCGTGGATGCCCAGCCGGCCGATACGAGTTATCCGCATACGATGATTGAAATGTTCATGGTCGAGGCCAACGATGCGGTCGCTTCCCATTTGGATCGGCTCGATGTCCCCTTTATGCGGCGGATTCATCCTGAGCCGGATGCTTTGAGTACGAAAAATCTCACTACGATGGTCAAAGCCTTTGGATACAATTTACCGCGAAATCCGGATCGTAAAACACTTCAGGATTTATTGAATGCCGTCAAAGGTTCCGATAGTTCGTTCGGCGTGAATTTAGCCGTCCTGCGAAGCTTCGAAAAGGCTCAATATACACCGACGAGCATCGGCCATTACGCTCTGGCCTCGACGCATTACTGCCACTTTACCAGCCCTATTCGCAGATATGCCGATTTGCTTGTTCATCGTGTTCTGGAATATTATCTGCAGAATAACATCGGAGATGCGAAGCAAGATGCCGCCTCGCAGGATTTAGCCGAGACCGGCAAGCATATCACTTTTACCGAGCAGCGGGCCGAAGACGCCGAAGAGGAGCTGAAGACGGTTTTGATACTGCAGATGCTCTCGAAAAGAATTGGTGACCAGCTCGATTGTGTAGTGACCGGCCTGACGAGCTTCGGCGTTTTTGTGCAGTGCCGCAAATTCGGGATCGAAGGTCTTATCAGGACCGAAGACCTTGGCCCTGACGACTGGAAATTCAATGCTAAAAACCAATCCCTCGTAGGCCGCCGTTCAGGGACCAATATTCGTCTGGGCAGGGCGATGAAAGTCAACATCGTTTCAGTGAATGTCCCGGCCCGACAGCTCAATCTCAGCCCGGTTGAACAGTTGGCGCAGGAACCTAAAGAGCAGGAAAGGACAAAATCCCGGCGTAAAAGGAAATACACAAACAAGCGAAAAAAACGCCGCTGAAAAACATTGCCTGGGTAGTTTCTTGTTTTGTTGACATTCCAGCATAATTCTGCGATACTTACCCTTTTGGATCGAATCGACTTATATGTATGTTTTTGGAGCAGAATATGAAGGCATCACAGATGCAAAAAGGTCAGACCGTCACAATTGACGGCAAACTCTATGCTATCGTTGATTATCAACACGTAAAATTAGGCAAAGGCGGTGCGGTTTATCAGACAAAACTAAAGAGCCTGATCGACGGTTCCATTCAGAATATTCGTTTGCGCTCCGAGGAAAATATCGAAGAGGCTTTCCTGGATAAAAGAACTTATGAATACCTGTACTCTGCCGGCAGTGAACATATACTGATGGATACGACAAACTACGACCAGATCACTCTGGATGACGATGCGTTCGGTGACGGTCCGAAGTATCTCAAGCCGAATACGCAGCTTCAGGTCAGCATGTACGAGGGAAAACCGGTCGTAGTTACTTTGCCCAATACCGTGGATCTGGAAGTTACCGATACGCCACCGGAAATAAAAGGCGCAACGGCAACAAATCAGAATAAACCCGCAACACTCGAAACCGGCCTGATTGTCCAGGTTCCGCCGTTTATTAAGACCGGTGAGCTTATCCGAGTCGATACCCGCACCGGAGAATATGTTACACGGGTGAAAGAATAAACTGTTATATGTCACAGACGAGCAGGCGGATGTCCGCGTAATAATAAAACACAAATTATGCCTTTAGGTAAAATTAATAAAACTCTTGTTAAAGTTTTCGGTTCCCGCAACGAGCGGCTGGTCAAGGCGTATTTGGTCATAGCCCGGCAGGCCGGCGAATTCGAAGAGCAGGTAAAAAATCTCGACGACGAATCTCTGAGGGCAAAAACCGCCGAATTCAAAGCGGCAATTAAAGCCGGGAAAAAGCCCGAAGAAATATTACCGGAAGCCTTTGCAATCGTCCGCGAGGCGGCAAGGCGTAATGTCGAAATGCGGCACTTCGACATGCAGCTCGTCGGTGGAAACGTGTTGTACGAGGGGAAAATCGCCGAGATGGCGACCGGCGAGGGTAAAACCTTAGTAGCGACCTTGGCGGCTTACCTTGTGCATCTAACCGGCAGGAAAGTTCATATTGTCACCGTCAACGACTATCTCGCCAAGCGCGACGCCGAATGGATGGCCCCGGTTTATGAAGCCCTCGGGATGACCGTCGGGGCGATTCAGGCCGATATGGATTCAGCCGGCGACGAAAGAAAAAATCAGTACGGCTGTGACATTACATACGGCACAAACAATGAGTTCGGCTTCGATTACCTTCGCGATAATATGAAGACCTCGCTGCAGCATATGGTTCAGGGACCGCTGCAATATGCCATTATCGATGAGGTCGATTCGATTCTGATTGACGAAGCCCGGACGCCGCTGATTATATCCGGCCCTGCTTTCGACGATGTCAGCAGGTATCGAAAGGCGGATGATGTAGCACGGAAGCTAATCGGCCTTCAAAGCAGTTACGACCGAACTAAAAAGCAAATCGACTCGGCCGAGAGAGCTTTGGCCAGCGCTCAGGGTGAGCTTTCCGACGCCAAAAAAGATAAAAACAGCAAGCGTATCGAAACAGCCCAGAAGAACATTGAAAAAATCCAGACGGAGATGGAGGCCGCCGAGGCCAGATTGATTAATGTCACGCAATATTACGAAGTTGAATACGATAAAAAAGCGGTCCATCTCACGCACGAAGGAGTCGGAGCCGCACAGGATATCGCCGGGGTCGGCTCGTTCTTTACCGGCTCGAATATGGAATGGCCGCATCTTCTGGAACAGAGCCTCAGAGCGCACGTAGCTTTTGAAAAGGAAAAAGACTACGTCGTAATAGAGGGCAAGGTAATTATCGTTGATGAATTCACCGGGCGGTTAATGCACGGTCGGCAATGGTCGGACGGACTTCACCAGGCCGTCGAGGCGAAGGAAAATGTGACCGTAAAGGAAGAATCCCAAACGCTTGCTACTATTACCCTGCAGAATTTTTTCAAGCTATACGAACAGATAGCGGGAATGACCGGAACCGCCGCTACAGAAGCGGAAGAATTCCTGAATATTTACAAGCTTGAAGTTGTCGTAATACCCACAAACGAACCGTGTATCAGGGATGACCGTGAAGATGTCATCTATCAATCCGTTCAGGAAAAATTCGATGCCATAGTGGAGCAGATTTACGAGGTAAGCTCCGCCGGCCGGCCGCTGCTTATTGGAACGATAAGCATAGAAAAGAGCGAGGCTCTTTCGGCCGCCCTGACAAAAAGGTACGGACTCGAACACGAGGTTCTAAACGCCAAACAGCATGCCAGAGAGGCGGTGATTGTCACAAAGGCGGGCCAGCAGCACGAGGCCAGGGACGGTAGTAAACGCGGCAATGTCACCATTGCGACGAATATGGCCGGCAGAGGAACGGACATAAAGCTCGGTTCCGGAGTTGCCGATATCGGCGGATTGCACATACTCGGTACTGAGCGACATGAGGCCAGGAGAATCGATAACCAGCTCCGGGGCCGCGCAGGCAGACAGGGTGACGCAGGCTCGAGTCAGTTCTTCCTCTGTTTCGACGACGACCTGATGCGCATTTTTGCGCCGGAATGGACCGTCAAAGCGCTGTCCTGGATCGGGTGGCAGGAGGGGGAACCGATTTACCACAAGAGGATAAGCAAGGGAATCGAGAAGGCACAAAAGAAAGTGGAGGAGAAAAACTTCGAGGTCCGCAAGAGCCTGCTCGAATACGACGAGGTGATGGATTACCAGAGAAAAATCTTTTACTCACGCAGACGCCAGATTTTATCCGGCAGGGGACTGAAAGAAATTATCCAGGAAATGATAGATTCGGCGATCGAAGAGAATTGCCGAACCATACTGGATGAAAATTACCCCTACAAGTGCATTGTAGAATGGACTCGAACAAACTTTAGTATTGATTTAAAGCTCTCCGACATAGCTGGTATCAAGGTCGAGGAAATCGAAAATATCATTAAAAAGCAGGCGAGAGATAGTGCATCCAACAACATATCACTTTCTATGGGCGAGTATCTGGAAGATTACAGCGACCCCAAAAGCTGGGATGTTGCCGGCCTGAGCAAATGGGCAATGAGTTCCTTTAGCGTAAGCCTGAGCCCCGGCAAGATTAAAAATCAGTCACCGGAAGACATAGAAGAGCAGTTGACCTCGGCCGCAGCAGAGCAAATCAATAAGAAGGATTGTTCCCAGCTCATCGAATTTCTCAAGGAAGATTTCTCAATCCGCACGTTTGTCGAATGGGCAAGAGCCAAATTCAATATCAAACTGGACACCGCCGAGCTGGAGGGTTTGACGGCCTCCGATATCCGCAAACATATCGGCGAAAAGGCGGCCGCCAAATATAAACAAAGGGAGATCGAATATCCCGTTGAGTTTGCAATGAATATGGTATATGGGCCGCAGGGTCCCAACGTATATGCATACGAAGCACTTGCCGAGTGGGCCAATAAAAAATATAACGCCGGACTTACGGTAGAGGCAATACAAGACGTCAAACCAAAGACATTGCAAAAACAGCTTCTCGAACTGAGCGAGAGTTTCAACAACGGCAAACTGGAGCAGGAGCTTTCCGAAAAAATCACCGGATTAAGCATCCCCGAATTGGTGAAATGGGCCAACGAAAGATTCGATGCTTCTTTAAATGAAGAAGACCTCTCGGGTGACGGCGCCGAAATCAAAGATAAATTATCCCTGGCGGCGAAAGAATTCCTGAGGGCCGAATTGAGTGACCTCGAGAAATATGTCCTGATACAGGTTTACGACAGCACCTGGAAGGATCATCTCTATGCAATGGACCATCTCAAAAGCAGTATCTGGATGCGTTCCTGGGCCGAGAAAGACCCCAAAACCGAGTACAAGCGCGAAGGCTATCGAATGTTTGACGAGATGCTCGCCACCATCGAGGATCGTGTCACGGATATTATTTTCAAGGTACGTCTCGAAGCCGGCGCACGTGCCAGGAGCGTCTGGAATGTCAGCCGGACGAGTCACGATGAGGTCGGTCAGTTCGCAATGGCCGAGCGGCAGCGGGCCGCCGCCCAGGCACCGCAGGGCGAAGCGAAGGTAAAGCAGATCAAGCTCGATGCTCCCAAGGTCGGGCGCAACGACCCCTGCCCCTGCGGCAGCGGAAAAAAATACAAGAAATGTTGCGGCAAAAATACTTAAGTTGAATAATTTAGGAGAGACAAATGCATAATGGTATCTTTAATATTCCACAACCGGCAAACGAACCATCTCTGCAATATTCCCCCGGCAGTCCCGAACGCGCCGAGCTTACCGCAAAGCTCAAAGAGATGTTAAATGTTCAGGTCGAAGTTCCCATGATAATCGGCGGACAGGAAGTCCACAGCGGCATGCTTGCCGATATACGCTGTCCCCACGACCACAATCACCTGCTGGGCAGGTATCATCAAGCAGACGCAACCTTTGCAATTAAGGCAGTCGATGCAGCTCAGGAAGCCAAAAAAGACTGGAGCCGCATGCCATGGGAATCCAGAGCGGTAATAATGCTCAAGGCCGCGGATCTTCTGGCCGGCAAATACCGCCAGACACTAAACGCCGCAACGATGCTCAACATGAGCAAGACCCCGCATCAGGCTGAAATTGATGCCGCCTGCGAATTGATAGATTTCTGGCGTTTCAACACTTTTTTTATGCAGGATGTTTACAGCGACCAGCCGATGTCGTCGAAAGGAATATTAAATTATGTTGAGCACAGGTCGCTTGACGGATTCGTCCTGGCACTGACGCCGTTTAATTTCACGTCGATATCCGGAAACCTCCAGACCGCCCCGGCCCTTATGGGAAATACGGTAATCTGGAAACCGGCGTCAGCGGCGGTCTTACCGGCATATTTCATTATGAAGATTCTCGAAGAAGCGGGAATGCCGCCCGGCGTGATTAATATGGTGCCGGGTCCGGGACCAGTTGTAGCTCCGCCGATTCTGGATGATTCGCGACTGGCCGGTGTTCATTTTACCGGAAGCACTGCCGTGTTTGCATCGATCTGGAAGGCTCTCGGTCAGGACGTACAAAAATACGTATCTTATCCCCGGATTGTCGGCGAGACCGGCGGTAAGGATTTCATTTTCGCTCATGCAAGCGCCGAGGTCGAATCGCTCGTGACGGCTCTGGTTCGAGGGGCATACGAATATCAGGGGCAGAAGTGCTCGGCTGCTTCGCGGGCATATATCCCGGATTCGATTTGGCCAAATGTCAAAGAGCTGCTGCTTAGTGAAATCGGCAAAATAAAGATGGGTGACATTACCGATTTTACAACTTATATGGGGGCGGTCATAGATAAGAAAGCCTTCACGTCCATCACCGAATATATCGCGTACGCCAAAAGCTCTCCCGATATGGAGATTATCACCGGCGGCGGCAGCGACGACTCCAGGGGATATTTCATCGAGCCGACCGTAGTTGTCAGCAAAGATCCGAAGTCGAAGCTGATGTCCGAAGAGGTATTCGGGCCGGTTATGACGATTTATATTTATCCCGAAAACGAGTACGAACAGGCGCTCGAATTGTGCGACCAGACGTCTCCGTACGCATTGACCGGGGCGATATTTGCAACGGACCGCAGTCAGATAATAAAGGCTATGGAGGCACTGCGTCACTCGGCGGGGAATTTCTATATTAACGATAAACCTACCGGTGCTGTGGTGGCACAGCAGCCGTTCGGCGGATCGAGGGCCTCCGGGACAAACGACAAAGCCGGCAGCGCGCTCAATCTGGCGAGATGGGTCTCCCCGCGAACCATCAAAGAAACGTTTTTGCCGCCGACCGATTTCCGGTATCCTTATATGGCTGAAAAATAATTGAGGAAGAGACTTTCTATGAACGGTAATGCGAAGAATATCTCGTCCCTGTTTATTTTGTTTGCTGTTATTGGGATTGCTGTCGGATGCCTGACTGCTCAGGAAATCACGCCCGAACAGATGAATGCCATATATGAAGAGGCCAAAACGCCCTACAAATACGGCATTATACTGGAACCGCCGGAGAATAAGAGCGTGGATTGCCCGAACGTTTTTCGATATGATCACAAATGGTATCTGGTATATGTCCAGCTCGAAAAAGATTCTGAAAACAAAACGCTCGGCTATACGACCCAGCTTGCTGTAAGTGAAGATTTGCTGCACTGGAAGCCGCTCGGAACAATACTGCCGGCCGGTGCCGAAGGCACGTGGGACCAGCGTAACGCCGGCGGCGGCGTCTCTCTGTTTGACACTACCTGGGCCGGCAGCAATACGCTTCGTACTTATGACGGGCGCTACTGGTTGTCTTACCTTGGCGGGCCTCATCCCGGCTATGAAACTCCGCCGCTGTTCATCGGAATTGCCTCGACGGATGACCCGTCGAAACCTAAGCCGTGGCAGAAACTTCCCTCGCCGGTCCTGAAAACCACTGATGCCGATGTCAGGCCCTTCGAGCGCGAAACTTTGTATAAGAGCTATATCTTTCGCGATCCGGATAAGACTCTCGGCTCGGAGTTCGTGATGTTTTACAACGCCAAGCCGCACAGGGGTAGTGAGCGTATAGGTATCGCGGTCTCCGACGATATGATAAGCTGGAAACGTTACGGCGAAAATTTCGTCCTCGAAAATAAACACCCCACTGACGAAAAACGGGGGGTAATCAGCGGCGACCCGCAGATTGTAAGAATGAATGGCTTGTGGGTTATGTTCTATTTCGGGGCATTCTGGAAACCCGGCGCCTTCGATACTTTTGCCGCCTCGCGAGATCTTGTGCACTGGAGAAAGTGGGACGGTCCGGACCTTATCGAACCATCCGAGCCTTGGGACAAAACTTTCGCTCACAAGCCCTGGATACTGAAACATGACGGTGTGGTGTATCATTTCTACTGCGCTGTAGGTGACAAAGGCAGGGCCATAGGATTGGCAACGTCGAAAGATATGAAGCAGCAAAATCCGTAGTTGTTGCCATTGTTGATCTCTCAAAAATATCCGGCAGGGTCGAAAATGGTTGGCTGAATACGGCCTAATTAAATGAACAATACAAAATTGCATGACTTTGACATGCGTATAGGGATTGGGGATTCTAAAATGAATTTTATAGCTCACAAAGAAACTTTCAGAAATAATTCCGCTTGTATGCTTGCAGTACTGTTTGTTTGTGCTTTGCTTGTGACAATCTTTTTGACCGGTGAGACCGCGTTTTCGATGGAAAAGGGCATAACGAATACAACGAACAGCCGGTTTGCGAAGCTTCACAGCGTGGATATCGACGACGTTCGGTGGACCGGCGGATTCTGGGCCGAGAGGTTCGAAGTATGCCGCTGGAATATGATACCGAACATGTGGCGGCTCCTGGAAAGTTCTGATATCAGTCACGCATACGATAACTTTCTTATCGCCGCGGGCCGAAAGCAGGGAAGGCACAGAGGGCCGAAATGGCACGACGGCGATTTCTATAAGTGGCTCGAATCCGTTGCTTTCGTTTATGGTGTCACCAAGGACGAGCAGCTCGACAAGCAGATGGATGAAATCATT